>Ga0209083_1000150_pt1 | contig 106684 bp, 83 predicted proteins | sample AM7aDNAmetaG_FD_184132 | JGI IMG/M metagenome (GOLD analysis project Ga0209083, IMG submission 184132) | Freshwater microbial communities from Finland to study Microbial Dark Matter (Phase II) - AM7a DNA metaG (SPAdes) (version 3) | ecosystem: Environmental > Aquatic > Freshwater > Lake ...
GGATTCCCAATCAGATTGTAACCTTTATAGCTTGCACCAGACCAGGTTAAAGCGACAGAAACAGGAGAATTTAGGGAGTTCAGACTTCCTCCGGTTTGAGTAGAAAAAGTCAGCGTCTGACCATCAGTACTTGGTAGGGCGATATAACCTGTTCCGCGTACAAAATTAGAAGTACTTATTGCCTGCCAACTTGCGCCTGCTTCATTACGTTCAGAGAAAGTATAACCCGAACCTGGTGCTTGTGCATTACTTACGGGTGAGGAAACATACCAGTTACGGGCATAACTAAGGTATTGCTGTACGTTAGAATTTGTTGCTGTTAGTGTACCACCATCTTTCAATGTTCCTGTTCCGTTCGCTCCACTGCTTAATATGTTAAGTGTTGTTGCAGCAATTGAACCGGAAGTTGTCAGTTTTGAACCAGCATTAACAGTCAGGATATTGACTGAACCGGAACTCAAAGCTGAAGCTGAAAGAGTTTGTTCTGAATTTCCTGCAAATGCCAGTGTGCCTGTAGATCCGGTATTAATTACACCTGCAGTAGCAGCGATTGTTCCACTGATAGTGAGTGTATTTGCAGCTGTAGTCAATGTTCCGGCAGTCAATGTAAGTGTTCCGCTAATGTTTTTGGAATTATTTAAACTTACATTAGTTCCGGAATTTTGAATGCTGACATTAGCCGGAGAGTTGGTTGTCGGCCATTCTTTATCGGTTGCTGAGTATGAACCACCGCTATTATAAATTAATGTGCCATTACCAGTATAAGTAAGAGAATTTGTTACAACTGACCCACCAGAATTCATTTGAAGTATACCAGCTATTGACAAAGTATTAACGATATTAATTGTCAAAGCTCCGCCGAGTGTTACAGTTACATCGGAAGTTGTGGCAAGACCACCACCACTAGTCTCAGTAGAAAACGTACAACTGCCTTCTGTTGCTAATACACCTCCGGCAGTACTGCTGGATATAGTTTTAGTTGTTGCGCCACTCGCAGTTCTTAATGTAATAGTTGCTCCTGTCTTCATGGTTAAGGTCTTTCCATTCAAATCCAACCCACCGGTGCTATGAAATTGCAAACCTAATTGTGCTGCATTAATTGTAAAATTCGATCCGCTAAGTTTTAAATCTGCTACGCTTACTAATTTCAGAAAATCAATTGTCTGATTTGAACTACTGGATAATGTTTTGGAAGTAGAGCCAACAAACCAAATTGCCCCGCCATTGGTATTTAACGTTCCATTATTCGTTAAGTTTCCGCCAAATTTCAACCCGTTTGTTACAAGTGTTGGTGGTAATTTCAGGGTAGATCCAGCGCTAATTAATAAATTTCCGTTTAATAAGTACCAGTTATTAGCACTATTATTACCACTAAAGTCAATAGTAGTATTAGTCCCATTTCCAATTGTAACATGCTGAGGTACACCTATTCCTGTTGAAGGATTAACTGTCCATTCAGAACCCATTCCAGTGAGGGTAGTACCCGTATTGTAAATTAAGGTAGATGAACTGCCATAAGTCGGTGCATTTGTCGTCATACTGCTACCGGAGTTAAGTTGGAGTGAACCATTAACATTCACAGTTGTTGAGTTGTTAGTTAGTGCTCCATTCAGTGTCAGATTATTCAGCGAAATTGTTCCGCTAAGTGTACCTGCACCCGCAAAAATCACTGTACCTGCTCCGGCTGTAAAGGTGGAAGTTCCGTTTGCCAGCGTACCAGCAGCTCCAACCGTAAGTGTACCACCAGCGGTCATAATGATAGAACCGCTATTGCTGGTAGTACCTGACACGGTTATAGAACCCGATGCTCCAAATGTAAGAGATGATGATGCGGTAACAGTAAGTGCTGAAATATTATTTGTAGCAGCTGCATTCAACGTAATATTATGGGCGATAGTTACAGCCGAACTTGTAGGAGGAACCGCAGCGCCCAGCCAGGTTGAACCTGTATTCCAATCGGTGGCAGCGCTCGTAACAAAACCCAAATCGGCATACGATGAACTTGAAGTATAAGAATCTACACCATCCGAAACGTAAATAGCACCACTTAAGCCTGCTGTAGCTACAAAGGTTATGGTCGTAGCATTTTTTGTAAAGCTCGATATGTTAGTACCACCCGAACCTCCTACTTTTAATGTACTAATATTATTCAAATTTACTCCTGTAATAGTAACGGTAGTACCAACATATCCCGATGTTGTGGTCCCATTGTTATTCGCAGTTGAAAAAGAAGTAATGGAAGGTGTAGCAGTCACAGTCAGCGTTTGTTGAACGTTTGTTGCTGCATCATAATCAGTACTTCCAGCTTGCGAAGCTGTAATGTTAGCTGTTCCAGCTATTCCAACAATATGAATTTGATTGTCTACTATCGTTGCTACAGCTTCATTTGAACTTGAATATGAAATAGTTAGACCCGAAGCCAAACCTGTACCTGTTGATATAGTTGTTGCACCGGGTGAAAAATTGGCATCGCCTACTGCTTTTGTTGCCAATGCTCCAAATGAAATGGTCTGTTCTCCTTTGTATTCCTCCATTTTTAAGCAGTTAAGATATCCCATTTTAGTACCAGTTACATAAGGTGCATTTACAACATCTAATGAAATTTTTGTTGTATTCGGATAAATAAATGGAGAAATATATAAACTTGTTGTATTTCCGTTAACACCTGTACCACCCAGATTTGCAAAAGTTGTTTGCAAATCTCCACTTGTAGTTGTTGATCCTGTGAGCGTATATCTGCTTACACGCTGGTCTGTAGCAGGTCGGCAACCAAAAATATAAAATCTGTATCTTTTAGCAGAATTTAACCCTGTTATATCCATACTATTTTTAGTATCTGCAGTACCAGTATAAAAAGCATCCATCGTGGCATTATTTACCTGTAAGTCATTTCCAATAGACGTACCAGTTAATCCGAGAGAAATAGTATTGTTAACAGTAAATGCTGTGGTAATAATGGCATTAAAATTTGTTGCTAAACCTGTAGTTTTTTCCACAAAATTGGATGGAGACGTTCCATCTTTTACGTTGTTAGTAAAATTATTCCAATTGGTAGGCGATGTAGTATTTTTATTAAATGTACCATCAGTGCCTCCAAAATCAATTAATATCGAACTCGTTAAGGAGTAAGGATTAGTTGCTACTGTATATGAATAATTACTTCCCGAATTATTGTTATAATTGATAGTATATAAATCTGCATCGCTACTCGAAATGGTTAATCCATTTCCCGAAGTAAAAACATAATATTTAATATTTGTATTTGCAGATTGCGCAGGAATAGTTGCAGTGTAAAATGTTCCTGAACCTATCATTGATACAACCGTAGAATTTGAAAAGTTATCGGTCGAATATCGAAGATATGCTCCTTGTCCTGTTGGAAAAGCTGCACTTAAAGTAGCATTGACTGTTACCTGATTCCCTAGATATACAGTCGTAGCTGATGGGTATTGTACAACTGAACTTACAGTTGCAGAAGCACCACCTAATTCAAAAAAGACCCAATCTCCGGTTGGTGATACACTTGCGTTTAATGTTTTAAAAACATATCGATTAGACAAGCTCGAAACGTTTCTTTTCCATGCACCGGTTGTTGTACAAGTTACAATTGAACTGTTTTTAGTGCCTGGTGTTACAAATATATCACTACCTCCACTAATTTGATAATAGGTACTACTCCAATTAATTGCTAATCTCCAATACTGGTCTCCTGTAGCTTTGGGAGTTAAATCTCCGGAAGTATACGTAGTACCTGCACTTGCAACAAAATTAACGTAATCCAGACTGCTTGTTGGACTACAAGTACTACCCCAACCTGTAGAGAATCCGGTTCCAACAATTGCATTTTGAGCGTTCAGCAGATTGAAAAGCCCAACCGAAACGAATAATAAAAAGATTAGTTTTTTCATGATATTGATAATTTAAGGTGATTGATTGATTTTTTTCAGGACTGCCAAATTGAATTTGTCAGTATATCCGATACAAATATACACTGACTAATAATTGAATATTCTCCACCTCCAAAAAATATAATTGAATATTAGCATTATGGATCTTATATGCCAGATAAACAGCTGTATATGCTCAGGAAAGTACATGAAAAATATAATGAAAATAGCAGGAAAGAAATGAATATTTCAATAGAATTTAAAGGGTCAGAATTGGATCAATTTTATTTCAACCAATAGAGTCGTAATGAATTAACCATAGCCTGATTAATCGAACCATTCATATTTTCGTTTTGGGGTTCAAAAGCCAACGTTAAGGTATGCGTTCCCTCCGTCAGTTTCACTTGTACAAAATTACTGTTCCCTTTGTTCGACCATTCGTTTTTACCACGCTGCGGAAACACAATTGTTCCTGCAAAATTACCATCCACCTGCAGGCTGCGGATGGCGCATTTGTTTTCGGTATTTACCGGTCCATTGCCATTTGAATAACTAAACTGAATGGCATAGCTTCCGGTTTTATCTACTTTTACCGGAATCGATACTTTTTGGTTTAGTGATTTACTGATCTCGATGCCATTTGTTTCCTGATTGCCTGAGTTTTCAGAAATCAGCTGTTGTGGATTGAGTGCTTTTTCAAGCACTGCAGAACAAATGATAAGGGGCTCTGACGCAAAACCGCCTGTTTGCTTCTCATCCACCGCAATAACCTGATATTCAGCAAATCCATTCTCTTTGATTTGAATAAAATTTTCGTTGGTTTGCTTCACTTTCTCAGCATTTTTCAGGATTGTGTATGAACTTGCTCCATTGATTTTTGACCAGCTAAGTTTTCCGGTTTCATATTTTAAGACCGGTGTTTCAATGCTTGTATAATTACTTACTTTATTGATAGTGGCTTCTGCCATTTTTTTATCAACCAGTATGATTTTAAGGCTATGCTTTCCGTTCAGAGAATAGGGAATAGTCGCTGATTGAAGGATTGAACCATCCAGTTCAAAACCTTGAATTATATTACCAAATCCTTGTAAATCAATGTCAAGAATCGCATTTCTGTATTTAAAATTGTTGAGTGTGCGATTCCCTTTGAAGGATTCGGGCACAAAAGGATGGAAATCCAGACTTTCCTTCTTAAATTCAATCCCGAATAAAAGCTTTTGAACTAACGCCAAACTTCCCGAAAGACTCCACAACATATTGCTGGAATTGATTTGAGTACCTGCGAAATCACCGTTATCGGCAACAAAATTCTCTTTGTCGGTAAGAAACAAAGCGGCAGGTCGATATACGGCAGCCAGACTTTCGAGTACCGATGCCGGATTACCTGCTTTGGCTGAAGCTAAGGCCCAGTAAGTCTGCACAAAAGGCCACACAGCATTGTTGTGATAAGGCGGAATGCCGGGAATCTGTGGATAAATACAGGAAACGCCATAATCCATTTGAGGCATTTTTGAAATAATCCGTTGAGCCTGATTTTCGTCAGCAATCCCAAAAATCACACATAATGCTTCGCCCAGGGTTTCGGCGCGTGGCGAGACTATTTTATAATTCCTTCCGTATAAATATTGCCCATAATAGCCTTTGTCGCTCAGCCAGAGGTATTTGTTGATCCCATCCTTTATCTGCTTTGCGATTGCGCTGTGTTTTTCGGCAGTTGGTTTATCATTCAGCAATTTTGCCATTTCCGATAAAACAATATTGGCCTGGTAATGAACGGCATTCGTACCCAGACATTCCGATTCGAAAATATCAGCCGGTTGCATCCATCGGGGATAGGTTTGCTCGCGCCAGTCGAGGAAGGAAGATTCACCTTTTACCATGCCTGTAGTTGGGTCGTAAACGTTTTTTAAGTCATCTTCAATCGAATTTTTAATGATGCTGTACGCCTGTTTGAGCCAATCCTTATCGCCGGATACTTTATAAAGTTCCCACGCAGCAACAGCCCATACAATGCGGTCGGTAGAAACCGGATAAGCTCCACCTGTTCCTGTATCCTGAATTATATGGTTATTTTTTACTTTGCTGAGTAAACTGTATTTTGCTACGCTGGGTTGTAAATGAGCCATTGAAAGAATAATACTGTAGCTGATATCGCGTGTCCATACGCCTGCCCATTCCTTGCCTGTACGGAAAGTGCTGTCGGGCTCAACGGCTTTTATCATTTCTTCGGTGGCCAGATTATAAATGGCATCCGAAACGGCAAAATTGGATTTGTATTCCGGAAAAGCCGAAATATCTTTGCTGAGTTTCCAATGCCTTTCGGTTTGTTTTTCGTCCTTTTTATTATTCATAACCAGGGTGGTTTCGTATATCCCATCGCCATCGGGGTCTTTGAGTTCCAGGGCTGTTTTAGTATTTAAATTACTAAAATCCCATGAAAGCGGTGCCGCGTTTCCTGCGACATAAACGCCTTTAAAATCAGTTTTTCCTAATTTATCAGCATTATAAAAAGTATAAAATCCAAGCGTTGAGAATGCATTGAGCACTTTTCGCATATCCAGCCGTATAGTCCAAATCGTATTTTCGGCTAAATTTACCCCTACCGGAACAGTTGTTGTTTCGTTTAATTGCTCCCCAAAAACAACGGTTGTAACGCATTTGCCATTAATAGGATTTAATGTAACACAGTGGTCTTTCCCGGCAAGCATTTCATTATCACGGCAATTGATGCTAAATTTAAACGAAATATTGGGGCTGAATTTATCTGCATCGGGACTGCGGTAATTTGACACAAGTTCAGTGGCTGAGATTGCTTTGGCAACAAAATCAGCCTGAATAACTTTATCAGGGTAAATGCTATAAGCTTTAGATTGGTAAACAGCTTGAGCACTTAACGGCCACTGAGCAATACATAAAACCGATAATATGAGAACTAATATACAGATCTTCGAATTCATTACGGATATTTTTTTTTTAATTTAGCTACCAAAACCAACTAACTATTCAACTAATACTCAACCACAACCATATCCCAGTAGCGCAATTCGGGCAAAATAAAACTCACTTTGTTGGCCAATTGGGTAAAATTGAGTGAACGGGAAGCGCCACCATTCACATCGGGAGAGGCAATCCATATTTTTTTCACAGTGGCATCGGATGTCAGAACTACTTTTGCATCTTTCACCAAAGCCGGCATTACCTGAATTCCTGTATTATCACGCCATTTCTGTGTAGTTGCATTGCTGAAATTGATTAAATGAATTACCTGACGGGTATCCACTTTTTTGCCGAAAACCGCTACTTTTCCAAGCGAAGAAGGCCAGGCAGAAATCGCAATCTTGCTATCAATGGATGATAAAGTCACTGAATTAAATGTTCCTCCATCGCGCAACAAATTTTCATACGCTACCGAGAAATCATAATAATTTATCAGTGCTTTGTTCAAATCATCCTTCATAGTTAGGCTGCTGTTTGGGAAATACTCACGACAAAGCATGTGTTCACCCATTTCGATATGTGAACCACCAAAAGCAAAAATCACTGCATCGGTTGTCAATACCGATGGCGTATTGAAATAACCAGGAGTACTTGCCATGTCGTAGTTCATATAGGCTGCCAGAACCGTATTTTTGGTATTATTACACAAGGTATTATTTTGCTTGATGATATTGGCTAAATCGTTATAACTGTCGGATGGTGACCATACTTCAGTGTACAAAAAGTCGGATGTAGACGTAGCAATTCCTTGTTGGCCATATTGAGCTACCGCATTTAGGACATTAAATTTTGTTGGTACAGCCGTTTTAATGGCATCGATAAAAGGTTTAAATGCATTCGACAGTAAGGCATTGGTTCCATCGTAGCGATAACGAGTGCCCCGGTCGCCGACCTGATCCATGTGATAACCATCGAAAGCTAAGTATTTATATACATTATTAACCTGATTAATCATATAATTTTGCCAACCGCTATTAGCAGGGTCAAGCAGATAAAGGTTGCTCAGGAAGGGTGAACTCAATGCAAAAAAATCGCGGTTGGTGTGGGTCGGATCATTATAAATAGACCATTTTACATCCACTCCGTCGGCTTCGGCATTTTCCCATGCTCCATACACCAGATCGTAAAACATGGCTTTCATTCCACGCCCGTGAGCAGAACTAATATATTGCTGAATGCTGGCTAAATAGTTATCACGTCCGCCAATGTCTTTCCAGCTTGCAAGTGGCGTTGTACCAACTATAGGCAATGGGATATGATGTTTGTTTTGCCAGTCGTAAAACTGTAGTCCGTTGATATGCAGTCGGTTCAGATTGGCTATAACCGAATCGACGGAAGTCTGGGCCAGAATCGGGTATTTCGAAATAAATCCATAACGTGGAAATTTTGTCCAGATGGAAGATACGTCAACAGCGCTAACTGCATAAATGGTTTCAATATTATTGGCAGTAGCATAAACTTCGGCTGTATATCCCCGAAAATCATCCGAAGGTGTTCCCCATTTCCAGCCTGCTGTGCTTACAATAGCTTCTGAAACAACCGTATTCAGATATTTGTACCTCACTTTGGCTCCTGCCGGCAGTGTCGAAATATCCATCGAAAAAGTAACGTCATCGCCCGGTTTATAAACGGCTTTATCAGTTTGAATACTTAAACTGTTGAAGACCGGAGTGGGCGTATTGGCTGGAGCATCGGGAGTAATATCGGGAGCTGTACCTTTGCAGCAACTAATGGAGTTCAACGTAATAAGCAATAAAATTAAAATAAGAGTCTGACTAAACTTGTTCGTTTTCATGACATTAATTTGTTAGTTTAAATTTCGCAAACTGAAATTATATACGTTATTTCTTGAAAATTATATTCGTTTTTATAACTTTAGCTTCTTGCTGCACTGATATGAGATAAGCTCCTTTAGCATAGGATTGAAGTTTAATAGTTGTTGGTAAGCTATTTACATCCTTTTTTAGTACTATATTTCCGGCAATATCGCTTAGTATAATGCTTGTATTAGCTTGTTCCAAAAGAGATCCGTTAGTTGATTCAACATTTACATAATCGCTTGTCGGATTGGGATAAATATGGATATTTTCATCTGTAATTTTAATGCTTTTTAAATCCGTTTGAATATCCTGATATACCCGAACAAAATCAATTTCGGTCGTAAGCGGATAAAGCGTATCATCAGGTGTTCCGCCCCAGGCACCTCCTACCGCATCGTTTAAAATTAGCCAGAAAGGTTGGTCGAAAGGCCATTGAACCTGGGAATTCCCCAAATTGGCTTTGCTAACACTGAAGTAGGTATTGTCATCTACATAAAAACTGATTTGGTCGGTTGTCCATATCATTCCATATACATGAAAACTTGTGTCGTAATTATTAATAATATACGATGAAGTGACTTGTGAAATGTTGTTATATGCTTGTGAATGAACGGTACCACTAATATTATCCAACACTTGAGAATGTTCCATGATATCAATTTCTCCACAGAGAGGCCAACCTATGCCGGTATTAAAAAAGTTTTCGCCCAACATCCAGAAAGCAGGCCATGACCCTTTGCCACGGGGCAACTTCATTCGTGCTTCAATTTTGCCATATTTAAAAGTTTTTTTGCCTTGCGATTCAATTTTTCCGGAAGTGTATTCACGTGTAACCGGCTGCGTCATCCAGGGACCTTGTCCGGTATAAGTTTCTTTGCGTGCTATTAATTTAAGTGTCCCATCAGAAACTAGTATGTTTTCAGCACGAGGCGTGTAAAATTGAATTTCGCCATTAGCAGGATTACCATCATTTACTTTCGACCAAACTACCTCGTCGAGGACAGTACCATTAAATTCATCCGACCAGGATAAAACCCAGTTAGGCTCGTAGATTTTTGTGTCGGAAAATACGAAATAATCAATATTGCAAACACCACTTATTCCTGTGGCTACAAAATACAAATCATGAACACCGCTTGCGTTTTGAACTTTACAAGTCTGCTCTTGAAAACTTGTCCAGCTATTGGTACTTGTTGGATAAAAAGTACCGATTAAGGTACCATTTATGCCATCAATTCGCATTTCGATAGCACCTCCAACACTCGCTTTTGCAACATTCATAATTATACAGGCAGGACCTGTTCCAAAATCTACGTTTCGATAGGCCATCCAGTCACCGGCATCAATAAAGCCAACCGTTGTATTTGAGTTTTCAAATTGCACACCCAACATAGAACTATAACTCTCGGCTTCTATTCTTGTGTAAGCAGTTGCATTGACTGAGGCTAAAAGCAGAATCAGACAAAATACAAAACTAACTATCGGTTTTTTACAATACATCAGAAAAAAAATTAGGTCAAAATAATAGAATTGAAGCAATATTACAATTACTATTTCATTGAAAAATACCTATAATACAACTTTAACTATTGAAGTGTTCAAATCAGTCTTCACCCGTACCAATAATAAACTATTTCGGATATCAGGTTTTAACTGAATCAGGTTTTTTTTAAAACCCGAATTCATTTTATAAAGTATTTGTCCACTCATACTGATTATTTCAATTTCGGCATTTTCGTTGTTATTTATATCCACCAGTATTTGATTGCTGGATTTAAGGACAAAAACCTGAATGTCCGGTGATTTTACTTCTAAATTGGTTGTCAATGAGCTTTTTATAGAATAATTTAATAAAGCATCATTGAATGAAATAACATAAGAGCCTGTGATAGGAATAGTAAAACTCAAATTCGGCAATCCACCGGTACTGAGGGTTGTCGTTCCGATTAAACCTGAAGTATTACCCCAATCGTTGCCTGTCCAATTGGATGTATTGGCAAATTTCAGTTGATAACTCCCGGTTTGTAGTGCAACCCCACTACTAATCCAGTTATTTCCTCCGGTATTTGTCATCGGATTGGTTGACAGATTCCAGGCATTAAATGAACCACCGACAAACATTGCAGCTTGAGGAGCAACAGTTGATACGGTATAGGTTTCGGAACTTACAAATGAATTCTCCATTCCTGATTTTACGGCAATTGCCTTTAAAACTGTATTCGACGAAATAAGAATTGCTGTTGTAAGCGTGCTGGATGAAGTTGTTGGAGTCGTTCCATCGAGCGTGTAAAAAATACTTGCTCCTGCTGTGGAACTTGTAAGATTAACGACACATCCTCCGGAAAATGTACCGGTCTTTACACTCATTGCAGGAGATGCAACTTTAGTCGTATTTGCCGAAATTCTGAAAATCTGACAGACATGTGTAGCAACAGTTCTGCTCAAAGAACTGACACTTCCAACATCAGCATGACTCCATAAATCGCGGACAAAAACATTTCCGCTTAGTCCTAAATCTGTCGACAGATTGATGGAACGTGATTGAGAACTCGTTTCCCGATTAAAAAAACCAACAATCCAGTCGCCGTTACTCATTTGTCCTTTCCAAACCTGACTCAAAGCATTAGTAGGGTCACCGGATAAAGGTTTTCCGACAAAACCATCCTGATTTAAGGCAAGCAATTCTCCATTCTGATAAATCCAGAGTGAATTTCCAATCGTATTATACTGATCGGCAACTGAAACTGGTCCACCGGCCATCAGATGAAGTGAAACAACTGATTTTCGTTCTTCATCATTCGCAAAGGTATTCAGTCGGATAAAATCCCCATCGAGAATCATTTTTCCTTTTCCGGCAATTTTCGACCAATAGCTGTAGCCATCAAACGGATTCGCATACTGTGACCAACCGCTACGTTTAACTCCCCGGGCATTGTCGCTGAAACGTGTCCAGGTACCATCAGAACAATCCTCATCAATTCTCACCATGTGACCGTATTTTTGTTCGGTAATTCCATCGTTAGTCAAATTTGGCATTACTATACTCAGAAACATCCCATTGGCATCGCAAGCCTCGCGTATCCATTGCAATGCTGTTTGATAATTGGCAAGGGTGCGAACAGGTCCGACTGTCCCCAAATATCTGTCCCACCCACTTTCGTACCACGATAGAAAATCAACCCGAAAAAATTTCACTCCCATATCAGCATAGTGTTGTACATAACCTTTAAGATATTCCTTAGCTCCCGTTCGGTCAACCTGTAACCAGGTAAACCATTTCGCGTTTTCAGAAGTATTTATCAAACTTGAAAGTAAAATATTTGTTCCTGTAACTTTTACACCTGCATTGGCAGCGTTAATATTTACCCAAAGTGGATTATCGTAAATGCCAAGGGTCATACCTTTACTTTGCAAAAAAGTTGACCACCATGCATAATCATGTGCCCACATCGAGGAATGTTTGGTTCGATAACCGTATTGGTCATAGCTCATTACATCACCCCAGCCATCAACACAGACCATATTGTACCCACAATTTCTCAAATTTGTATCTACCCAATTGATATTAGCCAGGAAATCGCTTTCTGAAATATAATTATTTGCTACTCCGGCTTTTTCCTGTAGAAAATTATTTTCATAAACATCCCAATAAAGAGGTGCTTTGAATGGGTTTACAGGATTTTGAGCACACAAATTACTGCCGACTATCAGGACTAAAGCACTAATTATATTTTTGATTTTAGGGGACATCTAATGTTGTATTTTATTTATTTTCCAAACAGTCTATTTAAACTATATTCGTTTTAAACGGATCGTTGTTGAAATACTCCGGAGCAAGCAGTCTTACTTCACCCGGAGCAGGTGGTGGTGTGGATTCCAGCTGAAGTGCAATATCATTATCCAGCTCAATGCGCTTAATTTCCGGCCTGTTGTAGTCGGATTTCTGAGAGTTAGTATTTTTTTTCATGGTATAGAATTTAATTTTAGTGTAAAAAATTTTGTTCAAACCCACTCTGACCTTTTCAGAGTGGGCTGAACCATTTAAAACAAATAAACAAAGTCAAGAAACAGGTTAAAATAATCAATCAATAATTACTTTCTTTGTACTGTTTTTTCCACCCGACAATACCCTAACCAGATAAACTCCGGGATCAAAACGCTTTTCAATGAGCAGGGTGGAAGTCTGTGCTTGTTTTTCAAACAGTTTCTGACCAACAGCATTATAAACAGCCACTGAACTTCCAACATTCGACATTCCATTTACGATAATCTGATTCGTTCCGTTTACTGAAATCCAACTATCCTGTTTTGTATTTTCGTTGATAGCGGTAGTTACTGAAGGAGCTTTGAATACTACTGCAAAACGGCTGCTATTATTGCTTGTTATGCCGGAGCTGAATACATAGCTGCTTCCATCGTTCAGGTCGGTAATCACCGGATTGTTTAAATCCAGATAGTCTTTCAGAATTACCCGTGTTCCGGCATCAAAGTTGCTCAGTTGGGATGCTTTGATGCTAAAGTTGCTACCAGTCTGACCGCTTGTAAATCCGAGCGGAATCTCCGTATCGAAAGGTATCGCATTCATTCCGTTGATAACCAGATTTTCATTCCCTACTGTTGTAAAGATTTCAGGAATAGCTGCGTTGTTATTACTCATTTTAGGTGAATCGTAGGCATCCAACCCGTTAGAAGCATTGACATTGAAATAAATCAAAGCTTCATCGGTAGAAATTCCGTTCGAAACCTGAAGTCGCAAATTCTGATTAACCGCATTCTTAGCTGCAGGAGCTTTTAATGGATTTGACGACTGATGAGAAAGCGTCAGTTTACTGTCCAAAATCAAACTGCCGGCCGTTTTTGCACTCACCCAAAATGCCTGCATGGGTGGAATAATTCCGGTTACCCCTGATGGCACACCTTGTCCGCTGTGAGCATTGAAGGTTTGAAATGACCATAAACCACTTGCATTGGTAGTACCGGCATTCGTTCGATACCAAATGCTGGGATTTATCAGTGCAGCATTGCTGACGTCATCCACAAAAGTTGTTGTCCAAGTTAAGTGACATGGATAAGGATTACCAATCAGATTATAACCTTTGTAGCTTGCACCAGACCAGGTTAAAGCAACAGAAACAGGAGAATTTAGGGAGTTCAGGCTTCCTCCCGTTTGAGTAGAAAACGTCAGCGTCTGACCATCAGTACTTGGTAAGGCGATATAACCAGTTCCGGGTACAAAATTAGAAGTACTTATTGCCTGCCAACTTGCGCCTGCTTCATAGCGTTCAGAGAAAGTATAACCCGAACCAGGTGCTTGTGCATTACTTACAGGTGATGCAACATACCAGTTGCGTGCATAGCTAAGGTATTGTTGTACATTAGAGTTTGTTGATGTTAGTGTACCACCATCTTTCAATGTTCCTGTTCCATTCGCTCCACTGCTTAATATGTTAAGTGTTGTTGCAGCAATTGAACCGGAAGTTGTCAGTTTTGAACCAGCATTAACCGTAAGGATATTGACTGAACCGGAACTCAAAGCCGAAGCTGAAAGAGTTTGTTCTGAATTTCCTGCAAATGCCAGTGTGCCTGAAACTCCGGTATTAATTACACCCGCAGTAGGAACAATTGTTCCACTGATAGTGAGTGTATTTGAAGCTGTAGTCAATGTTCCGGCAGTCAATGTAAGTGTTCCGCTTATGTTTTTGGAATTATTTAAACTAACATTGGTTCCCGAATTTTGAATGCTAACATTAGCAGGAGAATTGGTAGTTGGCCATTCTAAATCTGTTGCTGAGTATGAGTCACCATTATTATATATTAAATTACCCGAACTATAAGTAGCTGCAACAGCACTAGTGGATTGAACATAACCATTACTGTTTATTTGCAATGTACCTCCAACAATAAATGTTCCGTATTTACAAAGTATGCCCCTGCTGAGTGATAGTTTAGCGCCGCTGTTTACATTGATATTATAGAATTTCTTTTCATCGTCGGCACTTGATGTGGCATTTCCGGTTAAGGTTGTAGTGCTCCCGTTTGAAATTGTGAGTTGTAAATCATTATTTACACCATTATCTGTCCCATAAACTGATCCACCAGAAATACTTATCGTTTGGGTCGTGCCATTCATTGTTAACGTACGAAGTGCACCAGTTGCCTGCAATGCACCTCCACTAATTGTAAGGTCACCTGTCAATGAGCGATCTCCCGTCAATTGAATCCACGAATTTGTGCTTAATGTAACAGATGAAGGACCGGATGTTGCCGGCCATTCTAAACTTGTATTATATTTAGCTGCAAAACCGTTGTTCAAATTGTAATTTAATATTCCGGCAGAACCATAAACGGGAGAATTAGTCAATAAACTTGTTCCGTTATTCATGATTAGTGTTCCATTCACCGTAGGAGCATTGTTCATGGTAGTTGTGCCATTCAAAGTCAGATTATTAAATGTGGAAGCTCCCGTAATGGTTGCAGTTCCGGCAAAAGTAACTAGTCCGACACCTCCCAGACTTGCAGTACCGTTGTTAGTTAACGAACCACCTGCATTAATAGTCAATGCGCCTGAAGCTTCCAATGTCAAACTTTTTCCTGAATTTATGGTTACAGAAACAGGATTGTTTGTTGCAGTAGCATTCAACGTTACCGCATTGGCAATTTGGACAGCTGAAGCTGCTGAAGGTATTGCTCCTCCCAACCAGGTTGAACCTGTATTCCAATCACCATTGGCTGTGGAAATATAACCGAGGTTTGTATAAGTGGCAGCACTTGTTGCAGTAGCTGTACCATCGGTCAGCCATAGAGTACCTGTGGCATCAATGGCATTGAAAGTGATCGTAGTTGGATTTACAACTGTAAATAATGAAACGGCTATTCCGCTTGCTCCGCCCACTTTCAGCGAATTTATGCCTGATAGATTGGTGCCCGTTATTGTAACTGTATTTCCCACATAACCCGAAGAACCGGAACCCGGACTTGAAACACTGAAAGTTATATCAGGACTACCTGCAATAGGCGTGTAGGAATAGTTTGTACCAGCATTATCGTTGTAATTGATGGAGAATAAATCCGCATCAAAACCATCGGCAGCCGGATTTGTTCCTCCACTTCCCGAAGTGAAAACGTAATAATAAACAGGATTCCCTGCTACATTAGTTCCTGAAGGAATAGTAGCCGAATAAGTTGTTCCCGAGCCGCTCATTGCCACAACGGTGGAAGTGGCAAACGTAGCACTGGTTGAATAGCGCAAATACGGAATCTGTGTTCCGGTAAATGCCCCCGAAATGGTGGCTGTAACAGTACTGGCATATCCGGCATATACACTGCTCACTGATGGACTTTGAGTAACCGACGATACAGTTCTTACCACACCGCTTGCACCTAAGTCAAAAACTACTGCAGAGGCATTGATGGAAGTAGTACCATTCGTTTTAATAAGGTATTTATTCCCACTTGTTCCGTTAAAAGTATACGAATTACCATTTGCTCTGGAATCTGTAGGCATAGCGAATGCTGTTGATAAAGAGACTGTTGAATTACTTGATGGTCCATAATAAAATCCACTTCCGCTTACATCACTGAAAAATTTGAAATAAACCGTACCGGCTGAAGATGTTGTCTGAAGAGAATAAGATGATGAATTTGTTGGAGCTTTTCCACTCAAAGGGGTCATATAGGCAGAGTTTTTTTCTGACCATGAATTGGGCGGATTGAAGTTTCCTGAACAAAAAAACAGAGGTGCAGGATTGCCGGCTACTGCCGGTACAATCTCTCCGGTTGAAAGTATTGTTGCAAATGAACCGGAATAACCTGAAAAAGTAATACGGGCCAACTGACTCGCAGTTAAACCTGAAGAAGAATTGCCAACAAAAATATGTCCGTTTGTACCCGTGGAACCTGCTGTCCCCGACCATCCTGAGATCGTAAGATTTCCAGTCCATGTTGCGGAAGAACTATTGGCGAAATAAAGGTTTTGGGTATTGCTTGAAGCTGCTAGTGAAATGCTTGCACTACCAGAACCAATTGTCAGCACTCCCATTGGATAAGAACTGGTCCCACAGCTAAATCCTGCTGAACTTGCACCGGTGCTTAATGTGCCCCCATTGAAAGTTACTGCACTTTGAACACCTGATGCTCCCGAAGGAATAGCATTGTTTATTCCCAATATTAATGAGCCACCATCAATCTGAGTTGTTCCCGAGTAAGTGTTTGTAGCTGAAAGTGTTATGTTTCCGTTACCGACTTTTGTAAGTGAATTATTTACAGAAGATGTTGTACTGTTTGCAGCAAAACCATTAGTCAATACTCCGGATACAGAAAAACTTGTATTGCTCGAACCCAATGACATTGAGCCACGATCAGTTAAAGTATGTTGGTTTGTGTCAGCACCCAATCCCCAATAACATCCCATATTTCCGCCACCATCCCAGTCATCTTCCTGATAAATACTATAATCAGTGATTGGTGATGATTGAGCCAACTGAACATCAAAAAAGTAAGAGGTTGTGGTGCCATCAGTCATAGTAATATTCATTCTATCGACAGCAGTCAGTGTCATTGTGAATGTGAAATTCTTCCATGTTGGGCTTTGATTACCACCAAAAGATGCAGTTGCGGTTGTTCCACCGTTTGATTTAATAGTCCAGTTTCCCCAAGACCCGTAAAGTGCTCCTGGAAGATAAACAGAAACAGCATAATTACTTTCTCTGTTTGTAAAACTTGCTGTTGCTGACGGAGAGGATAAAAGTGAAAATCCTATCAAACCATAGGCTTTGGTTGCCGATACAGTAACCACAAATTGGTCTCCGATTTGCATACTTCTGTCGCTCGAACTTCCGGCTGAGCCATCTTGTCTGAATTTTCGCCAGGCAACAACTTGTTTTGGAGACGATGCGTGGGCAGTCATTCCTACCTGATAGTTACCATTATTACCAAAAGTTCCACCATTATTGCTGCTAGCATAATAATTTGCAATACGCTGTGTATAAGTTACAGTGGTTTGCGCATTGGTAGTTAGTTGCAATCCAACCAACATAAAAAGTCCGAAAAGGATTCTTGTATTTTGCGAAAGTAGAAAATGTATGATTTTTTTTGTTTTCATAATCACATTTTTTTGATTGAACGAACTAATTTGATTAGAGTATAAGGCGTTATTGTCTGTATTTTACAGAATAACAGATACATAAATAGAAAACTTAAGAAAAGCTAAGCTTATTTGAAGGAGAAACCAGAACCTAATCCAATTTCATTAAATTAAAGAATGAAGTAATGAAAATCAACTCCCACCGGATAAAGTGGGAGTTAATTTAGGTTTTAGTTTTTGACAAATTTGAATGTCTTATTTTCAGCTTTCAACAAGTAAATTCCTTTGTTGAGGGTAGAAACAGGGATAATTCCATTTTCAGAATTCCCGGATAAAACAGAAGCTCCCGCCACATTAAAAATATGATAATTGAGGTTGCTGCTGTTTTCAACTTTCAATTCATCGCTAACAACATTAGATAACAATGAAGGATATTCCTGATTAGCCGTTGATACACTTGTGGCTGTATTTGTTGCGATACTAATTGCTAAGGTGTTGGTGTTAACTGTAACTTTATAGTTTCCAGTAGAAGGAACAGACCATTGAACATCAGCTCCCCCTAAGTTCATTAAAACATCCGATGTTTTTACATAGAATCTCTGACCAAAATCACCTTTTGAAGTTGAGAACTTGAAACTCCCAGTGCTCAATAATGAACCGGTATAGGTATATTCCCAAGCGTTTCCTGTTGTTTTAGTTAATTCCGGAGCTGTAGCCAGATTCCAACCGTTTGCTGTTGCGCTACCAATAATAAACAATCTGTTCACCTTGATCGGGATGGTTTCAGCCATTGGTACAATGATTACAGTTAGTGCCGTTAAATCAATGGTTATAGAGTAATTTCCGGCTGTTTGAATATTGAATTTATTGTCAGCGGCAGCAAGTGATCCGGTATATCCGGTCGAAGGCATAGTAGTACCATCGATAGTAGGTCCCCAACATGGATTCCAATCCACATTCGTTGAAAATTTTAATTGGCCAACGCTTAAATAACCATTAAATGTGTACTTAGTTAAATTCGTTTTATCCTGAATCATCATTACAGGACCATACTGAATCCAACCATTTATAGCTGCAGGTCCATTAAGACCTACGTTGTCACTTTGAGCAAGCATTTTGCTCGAAAAAATTAAACCAATGCACAAAAGCATTGTTACACGAAAAAGTAAATTTGTTTTCATTAGAATTAAATTAAATTGTTTTAAAAAAATAGATTATTGAATTTTTAGTTGATATTTAGTTTGGATTGCCATACTTTAATATAGCAATCCATTTTTTTATCATTATTGTTTCACAAAACTAAGTGACAGGGTTTCGAGATTTGCCGTGATAACATAATTACCTGCCGTGCTAATTGTCCACTTCTTATCATCTGCTTGTCCGCCTATATGTCGATACATGTGGGTATCGTCGGTTCTCATATACATATCCTGTCCCCAATCGCTGTTACGGTTTACCGGGAATTTGAATCCGCCGACAAGCATTGGTCCGGTATAGCTGAATATGCAACCATCTGTCACATCTTCAGTCATTTGAATCGCATTGGTGATGGTCCAACCAATGGATGTAGCATCTCCTACCATATATAATTTTTCCCGATAAATTGTCAGAGTATTATCCTGCTGATTCAGCGTAATAGTGTAGAATCCTTTTTTTGCAATAGTCCATGGGTCATCACCGGCTGTTCCACCCTGGTGTGTATAAAAATGTGTATCATCCGTACGCATAAACATATCCTGATTGCCAGCAGGGTTGGTATTGACTGGGAATTTGAAACTGCCCGCTTTCATCACGCCTTGATAACTGAACACAAAGGGATTAGTCGTACTTTGTGTAAGTTTGGTTGCTTTCGTTAAATCTGTTCCGTTTGGTGCGGCCGTTCCACTAAGATAAACCTCACCATAAGCCGGGTAATTTATTTTTGTCACCGAAGCTGTAAGGTCAAGTAAACTTATTTCCACGCGGTACACGCCTGCCGATTTGATTGTAAACAGGTTATTAGGCTGTCCGGAATCGGTACGATATACTATTTTGGTCGTGTCGGCGCCCATGTTATACGATGGAATTTCCTGTCCTTTGGTTGTTATGAATTTCAAAGTTCCTGCATTGAGCATTCCCTGATATTCAAAAACAGTAGGGTCAGTTTGTTCCTTAAATCCCAGCGGACTAATCAGATCATTAGCTTTTGGTGAAGCTGTACCATATAGATACAAAGTTTTGCTTACCGGTTGATATGGAGTAACTTTAAGACTTACAACCGCAGATGTTTCACTGTTTTGAGGGCTAGAATAAATAGTAGAAACTACACGGACTTCCAGATTGGCAGCTGTTCCCGGAATACAATCCCAGTGTCTGAGTAAACTGTCGTTCAGTTCTTCAACCGTGAAGCTGCGCGAATAAATCCCCTTTCCCAAATTCAGACTAAGAGCTTTCGAGAAATTATTACCTTTTATATCCACTTGAAGAATGTACGAAATTGATGCACCTGTACCGTTATTTGTTCCGGTTGTCCAACTGAAATTTAATGCAGTTGTGGTTTGGCTGTTTTTCTGATTAAGTACAAGTTCCGATTTAGTGGCACTTACTGCCAGTGTGCCCGCTTTTGCTATATCATTCGGCAAGTTTTGCTCACATGATGTAAAAAAGACTGTTGTCAGTAAGCATTGCAGCAAAAAAATACTGAATATTTTTATTTTTTTCATCTCTTCAATTATGAATTTTGCATTTTTAATTATGAATAGCATTAATATCCCGGATTCTGAGTCAGGTTCGGATTTGCATCACGTTCTTTCTGAGGAACTGGAAAAAGCAGGTATTTGGAGCTCATATTTGATTTTCCAATAGAATGAAGAAAATCGACACCATATTGTCCTCCTTTTACCCGAACCAAATCGAACCAGCGTTGACCTTCGAAAGCAAGCTCCATGCGGCGTTCATGCAAAATCTTATCACGCAAATCGCTTTGATTTAATCCGGTAATACTCAATAATCCGGCACGGACACGCACTTTGTTGAGTGTCGCATTAGCATCGGTGGCAAGCAACTGAGCATCGTTGTTGCGACCAAGTTCATTCAGGGCTTCGGCTTTCATAAGCAATACATCGGCATAACGCAACACTGGGAAATTCATCGGACTGTTGTCATACGTTAAATAAGTTGATGTGGGCACTAAAAATTTGCGCAGATTATAACCAGTTGTGGAATACGAGTTTTGATAATCCAATCCATCAAATTTTGGACAACCCTGATACAGGATGGTACCATCCTTTCTTAAATCAGCACTTTCATAAGCACTTACAAACTCTTTAGTAGGTTGATTCCAACCCCAGCCACCTGCTACCATATTTGAACCACGTGGTCCCGTAAAGGTACTTAACCACGAAGACTGGTTTTCGTTACTCCAGAAATCCCCCCCTGTTACCTTTCCGAAATATTGAACTTCAAAAAGTGATTCAGTACCATTTTCTTTCGTAGGATTAAAATTATCGCTATAATTTGTGTTTAAGCTGTATCCCAAATCTTTTACAGAATCACACAGACTGATTACTCGTTGATAATTACCAAGAGTCAGCTCCACTTTTGCCAAAATCCCTTCTGCCGAACCTTTGGAAGCTCTACCAATATCAGATCCTGAATATTGTTCTCTTTCAGGTAACAGATTGATAGCTGCAGCAAGGTCTGATTCAATTTGCTGGTAAACAATTGCTTTGGCTGTTCGGAAAGGACGCAAATCATCGCCCGAAGTTACCGGAAGTAAGACTAAGGGTACATCTCCAAAAAACTGAGTAAGCAGAAAATAGTAATGTGCCCGCAAAAAATAAGCTTCACCCAAAATCCGATTTTTCAGGGATTGTTTAATAGTCATTGCCGAAACTCGTTGAAGTACAATATTGCAGCGTAATATACCCGGCCAGGGACCCCGCCAAAAATCTAATACTCCCTGATTGTCGGTGGAAGTTATAAAGTTCGCTTCGTCCTGTGTTTCAATACCATCAGTTCCGCCACCCGCTCCGGTCACACTGTTGCCGGCCATAATATCGGTAGTCCACATACGCATATTGTATAACTTGGGCCATTGAAGTGGCTGGTAGGCACCATTTATGGCATTTATAGCATCATCCTCGGTTTTAAAATAACCATTACTGTTAATTGAATCTTCAGGCAATTTGTCTAAGAAATCGGAACAGGCCGTCAATAATACAGCTATGATTGCGAAATATATAAATTTTATGAGTTTCATTTTTATTTATAAATTATGAATTATGAATTACATTCCTAAATTAATTCCAATACAGAAAGTTTTAGTAACCGGATATATATTGTTATCTATTCCATTCACACCAACTTCAGGATCAAATCCTGTATATTTTGTTAATGTCAGCAGATTTTGTGCACTGAAATAAAAGCGGGCAGTAGTTAAATGAGCTCGTTTAAGTAACCCTGAAGGGATTGTATAACCGATGGTCACGTTTTTAATACGCAGATAAGAACCATCTTCAATATAACGATTGGATGCGCGTGCGTTTTGATTTGGGTCATTATAAACTGCTCTTGGCATGGTATTGCTGGTGCCTTCGCCTGTCCATCGGTTTAAAATTGCAATTGTTTGGTTTTGAGGGATGGACATGGCTTCACTCCAAAAACGGTTGGCATTCAGAATTTTGTTCCCTTCAACTCCCTGTAGAAATATACTCATATCAAAACCGAGGTAAGTAAAGGTATTATTCAACGCAAACGTAAATGAAGGATTCGGATTTCCAAGATACGTACGGTCTTTGTCATTGATAACGCCATCGTTGTTTAAATCCTTAAAACGAATATCACCGATGGACGTACTTTTAGTCGGATCACTCCCTGAAACCTGCGAAGCATGATTATTTACTTCATCCTGTGTTTGGAAAATGCCATCGGTTACATATCCGTAAAACTCATTAATGGGTAATCCGGCTTTAATCAATGCCAGGTTTTTGTTCAACCCAAGGCTACCTACCGGCATAGGAACAGTATCGTTTATACTAATCACTTTATTGGCATTAAATGAAATATTAAAGGTAGTATTCCAGCTTAGTTTTCCTTTCAGGTTTTGGGTGTTTATCGTTAATTCAATCCCCTTGTTTTCCATTTGTCCGGCATTGATGCTTGGAACATAAATATCTGAATATCCAGAAGACACGGGCACACTCATGGGAACTAACATTTGATCCGTTCTCTTTAGATAGGCATCCAACGAAATGTCGACCCGTTGATTCAATATCGATGCATCAAACCCGATATTTCCCTGTTTTTGCGCTTCCCATTGTACAAAAGGATTTGGCATAACCACAGGTGCCACTGCCGAAACAATCGTATTGTTGAAATTGTATTTTATGGTACTCAATTGGGAGGCAAAGGAGTAATTACCAATATTCTGATTTCCGGTTTCGCCGTATCCTGCACGTACCTTCAAGCTGTTAATAAATTCGATGTTTTTGAAAAAATCTTCTTCTGAGATACGCCAGGCGAGGGATGCTGATGGGAAAAGTCCATATTTGCGGTTTTCACCAAAGCGGGATGAACCATCGTGCCTAAGACTTGCTGTAATCAGGTATTTGTCGGCGTATGAATAATTTACACGTCCCAAATAAGATAATATTGACCAGCTTGAAGTACTTCCGTCGATGGTTGGCAGTAAAAGACCATTGTGTAATTGATTAATATTATCATCGGCAAAACTCTGAATCGAACCGTTGATAAAATTATAACGGTTTTCCTGAGCACTCGTACCCGCCATAACATTTAATTTATGTTTGTTGAATGTAACATCATATGTAAATGTATTATCCCACAGCCAGCTAATATTTTTGTTATATTGTTCACTAACTGAAGAAAGGTTTGTATTAGGATCCCAATCACCGCGTTTTGGTGTCCAGTTACGGGAATCCCAAAAATTTGCCTGAATCCCAAAAGAGGATTTGAATTTCAACCCTTTCAGAATTTCCAACTCTCCATAAATATTTCCCATTAAATTATAGCCATCCGTCGAATTCTTAACAGTTTGGGCAGTTCCAATCGGGTTGATTATATCGCCTACGTAGATTGGCAGCCCATCAGGGTGACTATAAGTGCCATCTTCATTGTAAATTGCTTGTGTTGGCAATGCCAGCATGGTATTTTGAATATTGTAACTTCCACTTGTTTTTAGATCATGGTTTAATGTTAAACTATTTCCAAACTTAAGAAATGAAGTGATTTTGTTTTCGGTATTTAGCTGGAACGTAAATTTTTTATAACCGGTTCCTATTACAATGCCATCCTGGCTAAAGTAATTACCTGAAACATAAACGCTTGATTTATCTGAACCTCCTGAATAATTCAACGAGTAATTCTGCATAGGTGCAGATTGAAAAAGTGCTCCAAGCCAATTACTCCCAACTCCCAAACTGGCAGGGTCGGCAAAGGCCGGATTTTGCATCAGTCCGGCATTGTTCATCATTTCGTTGTGAAGCGTTGCAAATTGGCTGGCATTTAGCATTTTAACCATATTGGTGGCACTTTGCATACCATAAGAGTAGTTGAAACTAACTTGCGATTTTGCACCCGTGCCGTGTTTGGTGGTAATGATAATAACGCCGTTAGCACCACGAGAACCATAAATAGCTGTTGCCGATGCGTCTTTTAATACCTGTATCGTTTCCACATCGTCCATATTCAACTGGTTTAAACCACCATCAATGGGAAAACCATCAATAACTACTAAAGGATTTGCATCATTTATAGTTCCTGTACCACGAATGCGGAATATGGCATCAGAACCGGGTGTACCTGAAGAAATTACCTGAACTCCGGCAGCTCGTCCCTGTAGTGCATCGCTTATACTCGGTACCGGTAATGATTTGATATCGCTGCTTTTTACAATTGAAACAGAACCTGTCAGGTCTTTTTTGCGCATGGTACCATATCCTACCACTACCACATCTTCCAGTTGTTTATTGGTTTCGCGAAGTTCTATTTTTAGAATATCGGAGGGCTTGGGACTGATTTCTTTAGATTCGTAGCCTACGTACGAAAATGCGAGGGTTAGATTTTGTGCTGTAGATTGCAGACTGAATTTGCCGTTTATGTCGCTAACTGAACCGGTGGTTGTGCCTTTCACAACTATACTTACACCAATAAGTGCTTCCCCTTTAGTATCTGTAACTATTCCTGCATAGATTTTAGTAAGCTGTTGAGCCATTAAACTCGGAATGGCAAAAAACATACTACTCCACAATAGTATCCCGAGAATACTCGTCTTCTTTAGCATCATTTCTTTTCGTATTAATTTAAGATTGACAATCTGTCGTCTGAGATGAGCACATTCGACAATGCAAATGTACTACGAGGATAGATATAATATTTTAGACAAAATAAAAATGTAGTTGTTTTTAATGCTTTACATACGTATTCATCTGAATATCAAAATTATGACAATAAAAACAATCGGAAAAATGTAGTGAGAATATAATAAAAAAAGGCCTCTGAACGTAGTTCATAGACCTTTTTTTTGTTGGTTTTTAATAAATTATTCAGCCGCCAGCCCAATTTGCATCACTTTTTCTTCAAACTCATCGCGGTTACCAGCAGCTTTATTTCTGATTTTAGTGCGGTAGTTATAAATAGTGGAAAGTGAGCAACGCAGGAAATGCGAAATCTTCACACTGTCCGAAATGCCCAACCGAATTAAGGCATAAATTCGTAATTCGGTATTAAGCAACTGTCCCGTTTTCAATTGTACATACTCATCGTCGATAAGTAGACTTTTAAAATCTTCCACAAATCGTGGAAACAATTGAAGGAAGGTAATGTCAAAATTATTGTAGAATTCTTTCAGTTCGTCTTCAATAAATTCTTTTGATTTTAATGCCAGTAATAAGTCCTCCACTTTTCCTGAAGTGGCTGTTTTATTGAGCATTCGGCGGTAATTATCCAACTTGTCAATATACTCCGAACATTGATCCATATATCGCCCGATATATTCTTCTTTAATCAGATTACTTTCCGACAGGGTTGTATTGGCTTCTTTTAGTTCGATATTAATATTCGAAAGTTTATGGTTAAGTGTATTGAGTTTATCATTTGCCTGACTCAGATTTTTCCGTGCCACAGCCAGTTTTTTCATCTGTCGGTAAACAAAGAAAACTGCAATGGCAAGCAAGATGGTGAGAATACTGATACTGATAATGGTAATGATCATTTGACGTTGCCTCGATTCTGTCTGGTGCTTGAAGGCTTTATCAATAATTGGCATCATGCGCGAAATCTCGTAGGTTCTGAGTCGGGCATTACAAAATAACGCATCATCCAGCGATCGTTTCATATAGCTGTAAGCCCGATCAATATCCCCATCTTCATAGAGCAGATAAGCCAGATTCCGTAACGAAATATATTCTTTGGTGGAGCATTGTATATCGTTTATTGCCGAAAGTGCCAACCAGTGTTTTTCCAATTCACGATGTCTTTTCCCTTCGTAAGCTAGTGCAATGCTGTAAGCTATGATGGCTTTGCTGTGATAATCATCCTCTTTAATCGTAGGAAAATAATTCAGCAGAATAACCAATGCTTCATCGAATTGTTTACTTACGATCAACTGGTCGGTCTTGACCATCACATGTGTACCTGTTTTAGGTGGATTTGAAACCAGCAACGAATCGCGAAATGCTTCGATTATTTTATCATATTTCATTTTCTCCTGACTGGAAACCGTATAATCAGCCATATAACCGTAAATGGTCCGGTAAATATGAAAATAATAAGCTTTCAGGTCAGGTGCTTCGGCTATATTTATCGAAATCAGAATATCCATAGCTTCTTTATAAAGACCGGCAGTCCCCATTATTGATGCCAGATTCAACTGGGCATCAGTCAGGCTGCGTTTATTATTTAATTTCTCAGCAATTTGCAATTTTCGGCGGGCATAGATGAGTGCAGAATCGGATTTATAAGCGCTATATTCATCATAAAGCTTTCCGCAGATTTCATATTTTTGAGGTTCAGAAACGGTAATACGCAACGATTCCTTCAGCTTATTCATCCTTTCCTCTTTTATCTGCGAGAAATGCTGATAATTCTCAACGGTCTTGTCAAGCACTTTCAACAAAGAATCCATGTCATTCTGAGCATACAGAAAAACTGGCAGAATAGCAAGGAATAATAATATTTTATTTTTCTTCATGAGTCTTAATAAATACGAATGAGCAAATATACTCTTACAAATTGAAAAGTTTAAATTGAAAACAGACTACAGCCTTTTATGCTTTCTCGTATTTGATTTCCATGATTTTTTTCTCAAAAAGCTCGTTTGGAACAATGGATTTGTTTTTTACCTTGGTTTTGTAGGTATTAATCGTATGCACTGAATAATTGAGGAACTTGCCAATTTTTTCGCTTTCGTAAACTCCCAGACGTATGAGGGCAAAAATACGCATTTCGATGGTAAGATTGTCATTCTCTAAATTCAGTTCATCCCATTCTTCAGGCGGGAAAAGGTTTTTAAAATCAGTTACAAATTCGGGGAACAGCTTAAGGAAAGTTTCATCAAACGATTTGTACATATTCGTTCGTTCGTTTTCCAGGTCAGATTCTTTAAACATTTTTGCCAGTTCCTCAGCCTGTTTTGAAGCAACTTTCCGGTTTATCATGCGGTAAATGTGTTCCAGTTTGTCGATATACTGATAATTGATATAAAAGAAATGTCCGATATATTTATCCTTAATATTACTGGTTTCTTTCAGTTCCCAGTTTACGGTTGTTAGTTTTTCATTCTGTTCTTCAATGGTCAATCGCGCCGCCTTAATTTTATTTAATTGCTTGTAGATTATCAGCGTGGTGCCCAGCAAGGACAATAACAAAATACTTACCAGTGAAACCATCCATATCAACATGTTTCGTTGATGTTCCACCGCATCAATCCGTTCTTTTTCAATAATTGGAAGTATAGACCCGATTTCAATTTTGCGGTGACGGGCATTGTAGCACACGGCATCATCCAGTGCAATTTTAATATATTTATAAGCCCGGTTAATGTCTTTCTTTTCCTGATAAAGTTGAGCCGCCAGCAACCGAAGTGCAACGGTTTCTTTGGTCGATGACTTAATATCAGCAATAGCTGCTTTAATAATATGTATTGTTGCTTCGTCGTTTTGGTTTGTAACCGTATAAATGTACCCCAGACTGGAAGCAGCAATGGCATATTCGTGATTGTCAGCCGTTATGGCCAGTGCTTGTTGAAATTCTTCCGCAGCTCCGTTATAATCCTTCTTTTTCATTTTGAGCAGACCCAGCGAACTCAGTTTTTCGGAACTATTATCAGGAAGTAAAGAGATGATAGAATCGCTGTATTTTAATCCCGAATTATCATATTGTGATTTGAAAGGTTTAACACTGTTGTAATCAGCCAGATCATAATATAAACGAGCCATTACTTTGTAGTATTGTAATTTTATGGTTGGAGAACAGCTTTTCACGTTTATACTTGTTGCCAGATCGAATGCTTCTTTAAATAGCCCTGAAGAAAGATAACAGAACACAAGACGTGTTTTAGCTTCAGTAACTTTTTCGGAATTATTCAGGTTTTTAGCAATGTCGAGGGTTTTCAACGCATAATAATAAGCCGAATCGTATTTAAAAGATTTATATTCTTCAAAAAGCTCAGCGCTGAACTGAAGTTGAAGGGTGGTATTTCTGTAATTAGACTTGAATTTTTTGGTCAAGCCACCAATTTTATTCTCCTTAATTCCTATATAATAATCACTTTTGGCTATATATCTATCCAGTTCTACAAACATTGAATCGAGATTTTCCGAATAGAGTAAGTTCGAAAAATTTACAAACATGATAACAAAAATAATTTTTTTCATTTCAAGAGTATTATGATTAACGGTCAGTAAATATAAGGAAAATAATTAAACAAACTGCGTTTTGAAATTTTGTGTAAGTAGAAATTCAATGCCATAGTTTTCAATTCATCTGTCAGCAATAAAATTATAGCGTTTAATACATATCCAATGAGCTAAAGTGTAATTTGCAGAAGAAAATTATTCTTTGTTCAATCAGATTCCGTACAAAGATATTAATTTGTTTTATATAAATAAATATCGATTTGAATATTAAAGAATAGATTAGGAGAAGCGGAAATTAATCCCGTTTTTCCTAAAAGTCAAGGGCTTTGTTGGAGGATTAGCCACTTTGATTCTATGTTATAGTAGGCTTGTTGAAAAATTAAATATTAGTTCGATCTTCTGAATTTGTGGCAAAGAGTAAGCGTATACAGGTCACAAAAATTCAGTTATAAGATAGTTTTGAACTTTTATTGTAAATTTGCAGCAAAATAAATTCTTGCATGCCCCTCAACAAAGTCATACTCAAAGAACAACTTGCTCAGCTTTCCAAAAAAGAATTAGCCGAAATGGTACTGAAACTTGCCGGCAAACGTTATAATTACGAGTTTCTGCTGGTGAATTTTTTGGATACCGAAGGCGGTGAACAAACGCTTTACGATGAGGCTGTAGAGGATATTGATGCGCTTTGGCTAAAGGAATTCAAAGGAAGTACTGAACTGAAACGCCTGGTGAAAAAGCTGAATGCCTGTGTGAAACGTATCAACGAATTTACGGTAGAAACCAAAAGTAAAAAACTGGAAGCTGACTTGGTGCTCTATGTGCTGGAATTGCAGTTCCTGCAACCTGCAAAAGTGTTCGGAGCGCGGGTTTCGGGCTACGATTACAAAGTGGGTTTGTTGCTTAAAAAACTTATTTCGCTTGTTACTAAAAAACTGCATCCCGACTATCTGGCTGATTATCACGAGAAAATAAACGAAATACTTTTACGTTTGCACAATACGTCCGACCGGATTAATACCATTAAGGAATTGCCACAGCAGATTGATTAATTTTCGATTAATCTTCGTACTTTTACGCTTTCAATCTCCAACATTCCAATGCTCAAACGAATCAAACCTTATATGATGCCCATTGCCATGACGGTGGGGGCAATTTTTTATTCGTTTTTCGGGAAGCTTTCCTTTCTGACTCCCTTTCTTATTTTCGTGATGCTTTTTCTGACTTATAGCAACCTGAAACTAAACGATATGCGTTTCAAATGGCTTCATTTATGGTTGCTGTTGATTCAGTTTGGCGGTAGTTTGGCGGTTTATTTTCTGATTCTTCCTTTTAATACCTTGCTGGCACAAGGAGCGATGATTTGCGTACTGGCACCTACCGGAACAGCCGCTCCGGTGATGACTGGTATGTTGAAAGGAAATGTGGAAAGTATTACGACTTATTCCCTGATTAGCAATATGTTGCTGGCAGTAGCTGCACCAATAATTTTTTCGTTTATTGGCACTAATCAGTCTTTGCCCTTTATGGAATCGTTTCTGGCCATCGCTCAACGCGTGATGGTTTTACTGATTTTGCCGTTTATTCTCGCGCTGATTTTGCGGAAATTCACTCCCAAACTGATCACTAAAATTGGCTCTTATTCCGGATTATCGTTTTACCTCTGGTCGCTTGCACTGTGTGTGGTGACAGGCCGCACCGTGGAGTTCATTATAAAACAAAACGCCACTAATCACCTTATTGAAATACTGATAGCCATTACAGCTTTAATTGTTTGTGTATGTCAATTTCTGACAGGCAGAGCCATCGGAAAAGCTTATGACGACACGGTGGCAGGTGGACAAAGCATCGGTCAGAAAAACACAATTCTGGCAATCTGGATGGCACAATTGTACCTTAATCCGATTGTATCGATTGGTCCGGGAGCGTATGTATTGTGGCAAAATATTGTCAATTCGTATCAGGTTTGGCGGAAAAGGAAAGTATTGTAGACCCTAACCCCTAAAGGGGAACAAAGAAAAATAGAATTATGATCCGAAAGAAACAAATTATCCTCTGTATTATTGTGTTGTCCATCAATTTTTTACTTGACAGAGTAACTAAAATTATGGCTGTAAACTACCTACAGGGCAGAGAAACTTTGTCGTATTTCTACGACACCGTCATGCTGCGTTATACCGAAAATACCGGAGCTTTTCTAAGCATGGGTGCAGGTTGGCCCGACTGGTTGAAATACATTCTTTTGCTTGCAATTCCCATTTTATTATGCCTATACGGGCTTTATTACTGCGCGTTTAAACTGACTGACAAAAAGCTTATTATTGCCTTTGTATGCATTGTTGGTGGTGGTCTTGGCAATCTGGTCGACCGCCTGATTTACGATTTTCATGTGGTTGATTTTCTGAATTTCGGTATTAGTTCACTGCGCACCGGAATCCTGAATGTGGCTGATATGTCGGTTACTTTTGCTGTTATTTATTTGCTTGTTATTCAATTTAAAACAGATAAAAATCCTGAGAATTAAACTGTTTTTGAATTTGAAAGTCTCAATTGGATATGAAACGACAAATTCTCATTTTAACTATTTTATTTATTACAATCCTTTCATTTTCCCAATTTAAGGGCGCATCGGGCGTTTATTATTTGGGAAGTGCTGATATTGCTATTCCTGTCTCAAAATATTCAAATCCATCCATCTCCGGTTTAGTTTGTCGATTTAAATGGGAATCGTGCGAACCAACACCTGGAACATTCAACTGGTCGTACATTGACGGTGAAATTCAAAAAGCCAAAACTGCCCGAAAAAAAATTTCATTGCAAGCCCTGGCTATTCCGGCATGGATGAAAGACATTCCTAATGTTCAACATTACTATTCTATCGACAATAATCAATACCACAGTACTTTTGGTAAAATAATCATGGATGTAATTCCGTGGAATTCAGCCTATCTGGATCGCGTAAAATTGCTGCTGCAACAACTTTCGGTTAAATACTCAAACGACACAACTGTAGCATATATTAATGCTATTGGTGGACAGATTTCGCGTGGATTACCAGATACAGTTTTGATTGACACGATATTAAAAACAAAAGTAGCATTTTGGAAAGCATTTCCGTATAATGCCGACAATGTTGCAAACGCTATGTTGCCGGTTATTGATTATTATATGAACCTTTTCCCTAAAACAGCACTTTGGTGCTCAGTCGATTATGTGAGTTTCGAACCCAAAGCATCCGGCAAAACTCCAAATTATCTGGCTTCGCTTTACTGCAATTATGGTATAACAAATTACCCCGACCGTTTTGGTCTTTGGCGTGAAGATATTGCCGGCTGTACCATTTATCCGGCATTGTCGGGCAGTCAGTGGAGAATCATGCAAAATTACCCTGAACGCACGGGCGGTCAAATGCTGTGGTCGGTGCAGGATGGACCCACAAGAATGAATAAGTGCGGAATTACTCCAAATACAAAACAGGAAGTGTTGGATTCGGCTGTAAACAAGGGATTGACTTACGGAATGCGATATGTCGAAATCTATGGTGCCGATATTGATGACAGCTCATTAAGTTCGAGTATTCAAGTTGCTAATAATAAGCTTATTGAGCATGGAGAACAACTAAATTCAACCGGAATTGAGAGTGTAAAAACCTCAAGTATTAACATATTTCCAAATCCTGCCAAAGATTATTTTACAGTTGATTTTCCTGCTCATATAACTGATATTAAGCTTATTGATGTTTCAGATCGGGTTGTGATTTCACAAAAAGCATCTGACACAAGATTTAATGTAAATAGTTCATTTATTTCGAGTGGAATGTATTTCTTGCAAATAAATAATGAAAAAAATACGATTTCTTTTTCAAAGATAATTGTTTCAAAATGAAACGAGCAGGAATGCAGGCATTCACCCGCTCAGCTTTGCCGCTTGGCTTGCCAAGAATTCAGATGAAAATTGAATGCGAGTTCCATGTAACCATTAATAAAAAATTATTTACACATGAAATAGTTGTTTACTTTCCGAACAAAAATGCCTTGAAATCAGTTAGTTTAATAAACAAAAACTAAAAATGGATTTACAAATAAACGAGTATAAATTCGGCGAAAGACCCACAGTAACCCGACCGAATATGGAATTTCTACAATTTTTAGGAGAGGATGGCATTCGCGCGATGGTTAGTCGTCATTACGATTTAATGCGCCAAAGCCCGATTAAAAAACTTTTTCCGAGTGAAGATGCTGAGTTTGAAAAAGCAAAACTTCGTTCTTCCGATTTTATGATTCAAATACTGGGTGGCCCGGAGCATTATAATAGAAATCAGGGACAACCATTGCTTGCTAAACGCCACAGACCATTTACCATCACTTATCCCGGCAGAACCGTCTGGCTTACTTGTTACAAGCAGGCATTACTTGAAACTAATGCTCCCGAACACCTTATAGAATCATTTTGGGATTATATTAATGTTTTCTCAATTTGGATGGTCAATATTCCAGACAAATAACCCTTTAAAATAATATTATGAATCTGCTCGAACAACTCAAAACTTACACCAAAGTGGTGGCCGATACTGGCGATTTTCAATCGATTGATGCTTATAAACCAGCCGATGCAACGACCAATCCCTCATTAATTTATGCAGCATCGCAAGATCCGAAATATGCTTCGCTTATTGACGATGCCATTGCGTATGCCAAGGGAATTTCAACCGACAAAGCCGTTCAGTTAAGCAAGGCTATGGATAAACTGGCCGTGAATTTCGGACTGGAAATTCTGAAAATCGTTCCGGGTCGGGTTTCTACCGAAGTAGATGCGCGACTTTCGTTCGACACCGAAGCCAGCATTGCCAAAGCGCGCGAACTCATTGCGCTATATGAAGCCAACGGAATTTCGCGCGAGCGGATTTTGATTAAAGTGGCTTCGACCTGGGAGGGAATTAAAGCATCGGAAGCCCTTGAAAAAGAAGGAATTCATGGTAATTTGACCTTGCTTTTTTCCATAGCTCAAGCAATTCGATGTGCTGAAGCCAATGTAACATTGATTTCTCCATTTGTGGGGAGAATTCTGGATTGGTACAAAAAAGACCGTGGCGTTTCCGAAATTTCTGCCCCTGAAGATCCGGGTGTATTATCCGTTGGTCAGATTTATAATTACTACAAGAAATTTGGCTACAACACTATTGTAATGGGAGCGAGCTTCCGCAATATTGGCGAAATTATTGAGCTGGCTGGTTGCGATGCACTGACCATTGCGCCGTCCTTACTCAAAGAACTTGAAAGTACCGAAGGAATTCTGGAAAAGAAATTAGTTCATGAAACATCGAAAGGACTTGATATTAAGCGAATTCACATGGACGAAAAAACTTTCCGCTGGATGATGAACGAAGATGCCATGGCAACTGAAAAACTCGCCGAAGGAATCCGGAATTTTACCAAGGATTTAATTAAGCTCGAAACTAAAATTTCGCAACTTCTCTGAAATATTTCCTCCTTTTGATATGTTTCTGATATTCGTAGTACAACTTTAAGTTGTGCTAAGAATACATCAGAGCCAGAAATCAAGAACCAAGAAAAAAACCAAGACGTTCAATATCGTCTTGGTTTTTTCTAATTTCTAATATCTTGGTTCTTGGCTCTAAAATCTACTTTTCTTTCTTTTCTACCAACTCAGTAAAACTCTTTGCTGCTTTGGTAAATTCCGAAGGAAGCAATACAATGGTCGTAGTGTTATTGTCGATACCGATTTCGGAAAGCATTTGCATACGGCGTAATTCAAGTGCAATCGGGCTACCTTCCATTACAGTTGCGCCCTGAGTAAGTTTGATAGATGCCTCCAGTTCGGCTTCGGCTTTTACAATACGGGCACGTTTTTCACGAATAGCTTCCGCCTCACGAGCCATAGCGCGTTGCATGGCTTCGGGAATTTCCACATCTTTCATTTCCACCATTTCAATTTTAATTCCCCAGGGTTCGGTAACCGAATCCACGTTTTTCTGTAGTGTGGCATTGATTTGTTCGCGTTCACGCAGTACTTCATCAAGCGAATGTTGTCCGATAATATTACGTAAGGCCGTTACCGAGAATTGATAAACCGCTTTGTAATAATCGGCCACCTGAATAATGGCACTTTCGGGATTGGTGATTCTGAACCAAAGCACGGCGTTCACTTTAATGGTTACACTGTCCTTGGTGATGGTTTCCTGTTGTTCCAAATCAACGGTTTTGGTACGAATATCGACCCGTTGTTGGGCATCAATGAGTGGAATAATCCAGTATAAGCCGGGACCTTTGATTGATTGAAATCGTCCGAGACGAAAAATAATGGAGCGTTGATACTCCTGAGCAATTCTAAATCCTGAAAGAAGGATGAAAATAACGACACCGATAATAATTTCGGGAATTGGGAGAATTTCCATTTTTGTAGATTTTAAAGGGTTATGAAATTGGGGTTCAAATACGCTTCAAATTTACATAAATAAATTATTAATAGTGTTGTTTTATACAAAAAAAAACGATAATAATTCAGTCTTGAACTTCAATCGTTTTTTAATAATTCATGAAATTTATTTTGACCCCAGATACAACAGGAACATTCCAATCAAAACGCCAATCATATCGATTAATTTAAGTTTGATATTTTTGTCCTTCATTACAAAAGCGCCGTACAGAAAAGGAACTACCACACCTGAGCGACGAATGGTTGACACGACTGATATCATTGATTCAGGTAACGTCAGTGCGTAGAAATATACAAAATCGGCTGTAACCAAAAAAAACGAAATCCAGAAAATAGCCCACTTGAAGCTAAAGGGAGTGGTTTTCTTGCGGGATGGTGCCCATAAAAACAGGGTGATGAAACCCATGATGATAGCCTGATAAAAAGTATAGTACACCTGAACGGACATTGCGTCGTATCGCTTCATCAGGTATTTGTCATATAAACCACTAACTGCCCCTGTTAATGTTGCTAAAACAATGAACCAGAACCATTTATTCGTTTTGAATGAAATTCCTTCTTTTTTTCCGGCAACCGAAAACAGATAGAACGAAAGCAAGGTGATTCCAACACCTGCAGCCTGAAATCCGTTCAGTTTTTCACCAAAAATAAGCATGGCACCCATCACAGTCCAAACCGGCTGAGTAGCTTTGATAGGAGAAGCAAGCGAAAGTGGTAAATGTTTCAATGCAAAATAGGCAAATAGCCAGGAAGTCAGCACAATAGTAGCTTTCAGCACAAACAATATGTGTGCATGAAAATCAACCCGTGGCACAAAGAATATCGAACTTATAATCGTTTCGGGGAAAAATTCAGATAGAAAAAGAAATGGTGTAAGCGTTAGGCATGAAAACAATATCGAGACAAAGATAACCGGAATAACCGCATTTTCTTTTAAAGATACCTTTTTAAAAACTTCGTACGAACCTAACAGAATAGCAGAAACAAAAGCTAAGAATAACCACATCAGGAATTTACAATTTAAGAATTTACAATTTGGAAAAACGGAATATGTGGTTTTTTACTGGAATAGATTTTCAGGATATTGAATGTCAACTAAATACAAACCCTTTGCCGGAACAGAAACCCCCGCTTTACAACGGTTTTTAGCTTCGATAACAGCTCTGAATTCGTCGACTGACATTCTATGACGACCCACTTCGAACAATGTACCTACAATTGCCCGCACCATATTTCGCAAAAAACGGTCGGCTTCGATCGTGAAAACCCACTCATCGCCCTGACATGTCCATTCGGCACGGCTAATGACGCAATTATTCGTTTTTACGTCGGTGTGTAGTTTGCTAAAACTCGTAAAGTCTCGGTATTCGGATAGAATGGCAGCTGCTAGATTCATCGCTTCAAAATCCAACTTGTCACTCAATCTAGCAGCCAGTTCTGTTTTGAATACATCTTTTTCGTTAACTATATGATATTCATACCGGCGGGAAACTGCATCAAACCGTGCATGCGTTTCGGGCTGAACTTCAACGATTTTATGAATGGAAATATCGCATGGTAACACGCTGTTGAGCTTATTCGTCAGATCAAACTCTGCCGGTAATTCTCCTTCAACATCAAAATGCGCAACCATAAGCCGTGCATGAACTCCAGTGTCGGTTCGGCCGGCTCCGGTAATTTCGGTTTCGATGCGCAAAACAGTGCTCAAAGCCTTCGTCAGTACTTCCTGAACTGAAATTCCGTTGGGCTGAATTTGCCAGCCGTGATAAGCGGTTCCCTTGTAGGAGAGGTATATGAAGTATCGTTTTTTCACGTTGCAAAGATAGGGCTTAATTTACAATTTACGATTTACGATTTGATATATTTGTGCCGAATTGAGCTTAAAATTCAGAATGTCAACCACTTATTAAGTCTTAAAAAACAACCGACCCCGTCGTTTAAAGCGACGGGGTCGGTTAATGTATTTTTATTATGCAAACAATTTCTCAATTTGTTCAGCGTAGAATTCCTCTATTACGTTTCGTTTGATTTTAAGGGTAGGAGAGAGGAAGCCATTTTGTTGCGTCCATTCTTCAGCGACAAGCTGGTATTTTTTTACTTTCTCTGTGTCACCGAAATGCTGGTTTTGATGTTTCACTTCGTCGTGTAATCGTTTCACAACCAGTGGATTTTCAATAATTTCTTCGTTTGTAGTGCATTTAAGTTTGTGCTGCTTGCACCACGATTTAAGGTACACAAAATCAGGTGAAATTAATGCGGCGGCAAATTTTTTGTTTTCGCCCACTACAATCATATTTTCGATAAATGGTGACTCAGTGAATCTGGATTCAATTAGTTGAGGATTAACGTATTTACCAAATGAAGTCTTGAAAATACTTTTCAACCGACCGGTAATAATCAACTGACCTTCTTTGGTGAACTTGCCTGTATCACCGGTGTGTAACCAACCTTCCACATCAATCACTTCTGCAGTAAGTTCAGGATCTTTGTAATAACCCAGCATTACATTATGACCGCGACAACAAATTTCATCACGCTCGCCCAGTTTTACTTCAACGCCTGGCAATGCTAATCCAACAGTGCCGAATTTTCGACCATTTTTTCCTCGTTGACTTACAGCTATAACCGGAGAAGTTTCACTCAGACCGTAACCTTCAAAAACCGGCATTCCAATAGCAGAAAAGAATGATGCGATATGCGGTTGAATGGCCGATCCACCCGAAACAACAATATCGAAATTACCACCAATTGCAGCTCTCCATTTGGAATAAATAAGTTTGTCGGCGAGCTTGAATTTCAGGTTATAATACCAGCCCCGGCCTTCCAACTGATAGTGTGTGGCTAAATTAAACGCCCAGTAATAAATCATTTTACTGACCAATGGTAGTTTTTTTCCCGACAAGTAAAGTTTATCGTAAATTTTTTCGAGCAAACGTGGAACGCACGACATCATAGTCGGGTTGATTTCCTTGATATTGTCGGCAATGGTAGCTAAACTTTCGGCATAATACACCGACATACCGAGGTACTGGTACAGATATACCAGCATACGTTCATACGCATGGCAAAGCGGCAGAAAACTCAGTGCTGTTTTGCTCCATTTGGCTGGTGTTGCTTCCAGATTTTTAAGTTGATTGACTATATTGCTATGCGAAAGCATCACACCTTTTGGGAAACCAGTAGTGCCGGAAGTGTAAATGATCGTTGCCAGTGTTTCGGGTTTGATGGCAGCTTTCAGTTTAGTAAGCTTTTCAAGTTGCAGATTCGCTTTTCCGCTCTCAATCAGTTGGTCGAGGTATTGATAATCATTTTCCTGATTGACAAAGGTGAATATCTGCTTTAGCGTCTTGGTTTCTTCAAAAATTGGTTTCAGCTTGTTACCAAGTTCTTTGCCTTCGATGAAAATCATTTTCATTTCAGCATGATTCAGAATGTGGCGGTAATCGGCCTGACTAATAGTAGGATAGATTGGAATAGAAATGGCTCCGATTTGCATAATGGCAAAGTCAATCATGTTCCACTCGGGGCGGTTGCTGCTAACGATTCCAATTTTATCACCCGGTTTGATGCCAAGTTTCAGCATTCCGTAACTGATAAAATTAGTTTGTTCGCTGTATTCCTGAATGCTGAATTTCTTCCATTCACCCTCTCGTTTACAAGCCAGAGCGGCTTCCTGATTCGGATAACTTTCGAGGTAATTATCCAGAATGTCAAACAATCGTGTTACTTCCATAATACCAATTTTCAATTATTCAATTCCCAATTTTCAAATCCTTATGAACATGTCAAGCAATTAACCAATCACCAGTTACTGAAAAACAATTGTTCGGTTTTTGTAAGCCAGAATTTTGCGTTCGATATGTTTTTCAACAGCATGCGAGAGAACAATTTTTTCCAGATCACGACCTTTTTTAATTAGCTCTTCTACTGTGTCTTTGTGCGAAATATGCGTAACATCCTGATCGATAATCGGTCCGGCATCCAGGTCGGTGGTAACGTAATGACTCGTTGCACCGATTACCTTCACACCACGTTCGTGGGCTGCATGGTAGGGTTTTGCACCGGCAAAAGCAGGAAGGAACGAGTGGTGAATATTGATAATGCGGTCGGGATATTGTTCAATGAAATCAGAAGAAAGCACCTGCATATAACGGGCTAATACACAGAAAGTAACGCCGTTTTCTTTCAGCAAAGCAAGTTGTTTGGCTTCCTGTTCGGCTTTGTTTTCTTTGTTTATAGGGAATACGTGATAAGGAATATCAAATCGTTTGGCAACACTTTCCATATCGGGATGATTGCTGATAATCAGTGGAATTTCCACGTGCCACTCACCGGCTGCATAGCGTGCCAGTAAATCATACAAACAATGTGACATTTTGGAAACAAAAATAGCCATTCGTGGTTTCGTGTCCGAAAAATACAATCTGAAAACCATATTGAAACGCCCTGCAATAAGGGTTTCGAAATACTCCCCAATTTTTTCTTTTGGAATCTGAAATGTATCAAGTTCCCATTTAACGCGCATGAAAAACACCTTTTCTTCGCGGTTTACGTATTGATCGAGATATAGAATATTTCCCTTATGCTGATTAATAAATTCTGTAACCACAGCCAGAATACCAGGACGGTCGGGGCAGTGAATCAAAAGTACTGCCGTATTATCATTTCCTTTCATCAAATTTCAATTTAATACTAATTTCAACTTGCAAACTTACATAAAAATCGTTGATTTTAAGCAGTTCAGATAAAAATCAAGACTACATTTTCTAAAAGTACAGCAAAATTTTTTCCGAAGCTATTAATAAACCTAAAGTTAGAATGAATTTATAGAGGAAAGGATAATAAATATACTATTTGTATGTCTTATTTGGTACTTTCATACTACGGTTGTTTTTAGAAGGTTCATTTTTTATGATAAATTGTTTATGTTTAATTTTAAATGTCTGATTAATAGTTTATTAAATTGATAGTGGTCATTCATGCTTTTTTTTCAATTTTAGGAACGATATTTGTTTATCACTGACTTTTTGTTTGAAAAAGTTTTTTTAAGCACAAAAGCATCAAAAAACAGCAGAACATCTTGGACATATATACTTTATTCAGCCAATGAAATGTAAATTTGGAGTACTTTTATGGAAATATGAAAAGAAAATTCTAATTTTGCACTCCCATAGTTCAGTTAAAATAAAGTTTTCAGCAACTCTTTAAGCAAACCAAAAGTACATGAGCAATACAAATAGCGATGTCTTGAGAACAATCGGGATTTTTAACGACAGTTTTCCTCCTATTATGGATGGAGTTTCACTCACAACAAAAAATTACGCTTATTGGCTTCAGCAGAAAAATCAACCCGTTTGTGTTGTAACCCCCAAATCACCCAATTACTTTGATAATGAGCAGTATCCTATTTACAGGTACACTTCCATTCCAATTTTAATGCGAAAACCCTATCGGTTTGGTATGCCTGATATTGATTTGTCATACAAAAGGGAAATTAATAAAGTTTCATTTGGACTGGTGCATGCTCATTGTCCGTTTAGCTCCGGTAAAGAAGCCCTGCGAATTGCGCGAAAACAGAAAATTCCAATAGTTGCGACGTTTCACTCCAAATATAGATCAGATTTTGAACAATCACTCCGAAGTAAATTTATTGCAGGTTTGATGACAAATGAAGTAATCCGTTTTTATGAAAAAGCCGATGAGGTATGGATTCCACAGGCTTCTGTCGAGGAAACAATTCGTGAATATGGGTATAAAGGGAAAGTTGAAATAGTAGATAACGGGAATGATTTTGCTAGTAAGGACCCGATTGTGCCAATTAAAAAGGCAGCACGAAATAAATTGAATATTCCTGACGAACAATCCATACTTTTGTTTGTAGGCCAGCATATTTGGGAGAAAAACACTCGGTTGATAGTTGAATCGCTGGCTGAAATTAAAGATTTGCCTTTCAAAATGTTTTTTATTGGTGTGGGTTATGCTGCTTCTGATTTAAAACAATTAGTCACAGACTTAGGATTGAACGATAAAGTTGAATTTTTGGGTATGATTACTGAACGTGATACACTAAAACAGTATTATGCCGCAGCCGATTTGTTTTTATTTCCTTCGATTTACGACAATGCTCCGTTGGTAGTTCGTGAGGCAGGTGCACTGCATACTCCATCTGTATTAGTTTCCGGTGCATCGTCCGCAGAAAACATAACTGATGGATTTAATGGATTCTTGACTGAAAATTCGGTTGAATCATTTTCGGCAAAATTACGCGAATTGATTAGTACCCCCGAAAAAATCCATATTGCCGGATTAAATGCTTCGCAAACTATTGCTCGCTCCTGGGAGAGTGTGACTGATGAAGTGCTCGACCGCTACAATCACTTAATGATTAGGAAATGGAAGAAATAATCCAACAAACAGAAAAAAAAAATTCAAAACCATATAAAACCTATCAGGTTCTTATACCGGTTTTACTTGGCTTATTTGTTATCGGTTGGCTTTTTCTTGACGAATTTGATACCGATGTTTTCTTATCGTTTAACTTTACTTTTGTCAGTGCTTTATTTATTGTGTTGGCATTTATACTTATGTTGACACGTGACTTTGGCATGATGTGGCGCTTTAGATTGCTGACAGATAGAGATTTATCCTGGAAGCAGGCTTTTCATATAAATGTATTGAGCGAATTTACCTCGGCAGTAACTCCTGCAATTGTGGGTGGTTCAAGTTTGGTAGTTATTTTTCTGATCAAAGAGGGAATCAATGCCGGACGTAGCACTACGATTATGTTTGTCAATTTGTTGTTGGATGAATTGTTCTTTTTAGTCGTTTGTCCATTGGTGTTTTTGTTTATTCCATTAAAGGAATTATTTAATTCTTCATCAGTAATTGTATCAACTTTTGCAGTTGTTTTTACAAGTTTGTATTTCACTCGGTTAGTTTGGACAAGTATCATGTTTATCGGTATTTTCAAGCGTCCAAACTGGATTCGTCAAATGCTACTGACACTTTTTAAATTGCCGGTTTTGCGCCGTTGGTATTCAAAAGTAGATTTGTTGACTAATAATTTGTTACAAGCATCCAAAGATATAGGTAATCGATCATACTGGTTTTGGATTCAGGCTTTTTGTACCACTTTATTGACCTGGTCAGCACGTTTTTTGGTTGTAAATGCCGTATTTATGGCATTCAATCCTGAACATATCAATCACTTGATTGTATTTGCACGTCAAATGGTACTTTGGGTTTTTATGGTGGTAAGTCCTACCCCCGGCGGTAGTGGTGTCACTGAATATGCATTTAAGGAATATTACAGTGATGTTTTTTCGTCTGCCAGTGCCGTTATTTTTGTTACTTTTGTGTGGAGAATAATTAGTTACTATTTATATTTACTGTTGGGCATTTTGGTAATTCCAAACTGGATAAAAAAATCATTTGGTAAAAATGTAGCAGAATCTACTCAAAGTACATTAGTCTGACTTCTAATTGAATAAACATTTTTCGTTATGATAAAAAAGATATTTCTCACAATTTTGCTTGCACTTTCATTGAATGCCGGATTTGCCTGTACCAATTTTTTAGTTGGAAAAGCTGCCACACTCGACGGCTCGACGCTGATTTCGTACAATGCTGATTCATATTTTCTTTTTGGTGCGTTATATCATTATCCGGCAGCCACTTATCCTGTAGGAGCAATGCTGGATATTCACGATTGGGATTCAGGGAAATTACTTGGAAAAATCAAGCAAGTTGAGAAAACATACTCAGTCATTGGAAACATGAATGAGCACCAACTCAGTATTGGCGAAACAACTTTTGGTGGTCGTGAAGAACTCGTAGATACGACTGCCATAATGGATTATGGAAGTTTGATTTACGTTACACTACAACGTGCTAAAACTGCTCGCGAAGCTATAAAAGTCATGACTGATTTGGTAGCAGAATATGGTTATTACAGCGAAGGTGAATCATTTTCCATTGCCGATCCGAATGAGGTTTGGATTATGGAAATGGTTGGGAAAGGTGCTCACAATAAAGGTGCTATTTGGGTAGCCCAGCGCATTCCTGACGATTGTATCTCGGCACATGCCAATCAGGCTCGAATCACTACTTTTCCTTACGACGATAAAAATGTTTGCATGTATTCGGAAGATGTGATTGCATTTGCCCGTGAGAAAGGCTATTTCAAAGGAAAAAACAAAGATTTCAGTTTCTCTGACACCTATGCTCCTCTCGATTATGTGGCCTTACGAGCTTGTGAAGCTCGTGTATGGGCATTTTTTAGAAAATTCGATCCAACAATTGATAAATATATTTCATACATTAAAGGTGAAACGTTGGAGCGTATTCCCTTGTGGATAAAACCTTCGGTTAAGCTATCGGCTCAGAAATTGAAAGAATGTATGCGTGACCAATACGAAGGAACTGAATTTGATATGACTAAAGGTATTGCTGCCGGACCATTTGGCAGTAAATTGCGTTGTAGTCCGCTCACATATAAAGTGGACAGCGTGGAATATGTTCATGAACGTCCAACAGCTACTCAACAAACCGGTTTTACATTTGTAGCACAAATGCGGAGTTGGATACCCGATTATATTGGCGGAATTCTTTGGTTTGGAGTTGATGATGCTGCCACAGGACTCTATGTGCCTATTTATTGTGGCATGGATAAAGTACCGGAATGTTACCGTCAGGATAATGGCAGTTTGTTGGAATATTCTCCCACTTCTGCTTTCTGGATTTATAATTCAGTGGCAAATTATGCCTACAGCAAATATTCATATATGTATGCCGATATTAAAAAAGTACAAACCAAATGGGAGAACGACTTTAACTCCCTTGTTCCTGCCATTGATAAAGTCGCGGTTGGTATGTCCGAAGCAGATGCACGCGTTTTCCTGACCGATTTTAGTGTTGCTCAGGCTGAAAACTCAACGGCTGCGTGGAAGAAATTGGGTGAATATTTGTTGCTGAAATATATGGACGGGAACATTAAAAAGGAAAAAGATGGAAAGTTTGTTCAAAATGAATATAAAATCCCTACATCCATTATCCGTGCAGGTTATCCGGAAGAGTTCCTGCGTAAAATGATAAAAGAAAATCCGGGTTTTAAAGTGAAAACTGTAGAAGAAATGAAGAATAGAAAGTAAAGAACCTAAGCTGTTTTTTAACAAGGGAGAAAATTGTAGAAATTATTCTCCCTTTTTTATTCACAAAATCAAACATTTTATTAATGTCGAGCGTTTAAAAAATAATAGTTGATAACAATAAAATTTAAAAAGGTATGAAAATAGTTGTTTTTGGAGCAACTGGTAAAACCGGTTCTCTTTTGATAGAACAGGCATTGGCAAAAGGTCATCAGGTGACAGCGTATGTTCGTAATCCGCAATCAATAAAAATTGAAAATCCAAATTTAAAAATTGTGGTTGGTAATCTGAGTGAAACGCTCAAACTGAAAGATGCGTTGGTAGGAGCTGAGGCTTGTTTTTCAACACTTGGTGGCAATTCGCTTACGAAACGTTCGCCAGATCTTGTTTTGGGGATTGAAAATATTGTTCAAGTAATGGAGCAGGAAGTTGTGCCTCGCTTTATCTATTTATCGAGTTTTGGTGCGGGTGACAGTAAATTGTTAATGCCCGGAATTTTGAAGTTTTTTATGGTAGATTTATTTTTACGCGTTCCGCTAGCCGATCATAATATGAACGAGCAACGAATTATGAGCAGTAAGCTTCAATGGACATTAGTGCGTCCCGGTGGTTTAACCGAGGGACCATTCACCGGAAATATAAGCTTTGGTACTGATGCTTTTAAACAAGGGAAAACCAGCATTTCAAGAGCCGATGTAGCTGCCTTTATGCTCAGTCAGTTGGAAGATTCAAGCTATAGTAAAAAAGCCGTCTGGTTGTTTGAAAAGTAATTATTCTTCACGCCAACGTTTGGTCAAATCACCAAAACTGTCAATCCGGCGGTCACGGAAAAAAGGCCACATACGCCGAACTGTTTCGCTTCTGTTGAGATCAATTTCAATAATAATATTTTCTTCTTTATCGTTTGATGCTTCAACGATAATCTCGCTCTGTGGTCCGACTACGAAACTGTTTCCCCAGAATTGAATGCCATTAGTTACGCCGGATGGATCAGCTTCATAGCCAATTCGATTGCAGGTAATAACGTGAAGCCCGTTAGCCACGGCATGACCTCGTTGAACGGTTATCCATGCTTCATTTTGCCTTTGTTTTTCGTCATCTGAATCCGTGCTTTCCCATCCAATAGCCGTTGGGTAAATCAATATTTCAGCTCCGGCCATCGCCATTAAACGGGCTGCTTCAGGATACCATTGATCCCAACAAACCAATACGCCGAGTTTTCCTACCGAAGTCTGAATCGGTTCAAAACCCAAATCTCCGGGAGTAAAATAGAATTTTTCGTAATAAGCCGGATCATCCGGAATGTGCATTTTGCGGTATTTCCCGGCAATAGTTCCATCTTTTTCAATTACTACTGCGGTATTGTGATACAAGCCTACAGCACGTTTTTCGAATAACGAAAGCACCAACACAATACCTAATTCTTTCGCCATTTTCCCAAATTTCTCAGTTGAAGTACCGGGAATAGTTTCGGCTTGTTCAAAAACAGTTGGATCTTCAGTCTGACAGAAATATAAACCATTATGAAGTTCCTGTAAAACAATTAATTCAGCTCCTTTTGCAGCACACGAACGAATGTTTAGCTCCAGTTTAGCCAAGTTTTCAGTATGATTGGCAGTGTTGGATTGTTGGATTAATGCTATTTTCATGACCCCTCCTGGCCTCCCCTAAAGGGGCGGAATTAAGTTAGTATTGTTTTAAATTTCAGTGTAAATTATATATTAAACCTCTTTTTCCCCTTTAGGGGCTAGGGGCTTTTGGATATTGCATTGTCACACAATGAAGCGAGCCGTGTTGTTTGATTAAAGCATTACAATTGATGCCAATAATTTCTCTGTCAGGAAAAGCTTTTTGTAACTGTTGTTTTGCAATTTCGTCTTTTGCTGAATTGTATGTTGGCACCAAAACTGCTCCATTGATGATTAAAAAATTTGCATACGTTGCCGGAAGGCGTTCGCCTTCAAAATAAATTTCATCAGCCATTGGAAGTGGAATAAGTCGGTAATATCTTCCTTCGGGAGTTTTAAACATCCGAAGCTCTTTTTTCATTTTCTTTAATTCCAAAAAATGCTCATCCGCTTCATCTTCACATCTTACATAAGCCATGGTACTTCTGTCGCATAATCGTACCAATGTGTCCACATGACTGTCAGTATCATCACCCGCCAGATAACCATGTTCTAACCACAAAACCTGTTTCAGTCCGAAATAATCTTTCAACCGTTCTTCCACATCATCCTCGGACAAATTATTCCTGTTGTCAGAAAGTAAACATTCCGCTGTTGTCAAAATAGTTCCTTCTCCGTCCGATTCTATGCTGCCGCCTTCCAAAATAAAGTCATAACAGTTTTTATGTCCTGAATCACCAAAGATACCAGCCATATATAGTTTTCGGGTAATCAGATTGTCATGATTTGCGGCAAATTTCATTCCCCAACCGTTAAACGTAAAATCGTAAACCACGCGTTTATCATCTTCAAAAACCGTTATTCCTCCATGGTCGCGCGCCCAGGTATCATTGGTTGGCATTTCGGCAAAAGTAATTTTATCCAGTTCATCTTCCATGAAAAATCCTTCCACTTCCTCGGCATCCACACACACAATCAGCAATTTTTCAAATCTGAGAATGGTTTTGGCAATGTTTACGAAACATTCATTCACTTCGTCGAGCATTTCAACCCAATCAGTATTCGCATGTGGCCAGGTAAGTTGAACGAATTCTTGTTCAGCCCATTCGGCAGGTAATATTTTTGTCAGAGGTGCTTTCATTGGTTTTGCAAAAATACAAAAAAACCTTCATTTTAGACCGAAATAACAAAAAGTCATGAATATTGCGAAGATTTGCAGTGTTTTGACTATTTTTGTGCTCCAAAATTTGAAAATATGAAGGATATTGTAATACTTTATTCGGGTGGAATGGATAGTTCGGTGGCTCTTTATCAGCATGCCGACCGAATCCGCCGGGCATTGACCTTTAATTACGGGTCGAAACATAATTTGCGTGAAATAGAATATGCAAATAAAAATTGTGAAGCGCTTGGCATTGAACATCATGTGATTGACCTTGATATGAATAAAATGGGTTTTGTGTCCGATTTATTACAATCGGGTGGGGAAATTCCAAACGGGCATTATGAAGACCAAAATATGATTAAGACGGTTGTTCCGTTTCGTAACGGTATTATGTTGAGTATAGCTGCCGGAATAGCTGAAAGCATTGGCTGTGATAAACTTATGATTTCAAATCATGCCGGCGATCATGCCATTTATCCGGATTGTCGCGAGGAATTTATCCAGACTATGAGTCGTGCAATCAGCCTTGGAACATACAATCATTGTGAAATTATGGCACCATACACCAATCTTTCAAAACGAGAAATTGCATTGATTGGTAAAGAAATCGGTGTGCCATTCGAAGATACTTATTCTTGCTATAATGGACATGAGGTTCACTGCGGAACCTGCGGGACTTGTACTGAACGGAAGGAAGGACTTGCGGGATTTGATCCGACAGTTTATGTGCAATAAAAATAGCATGAATAAATATACCTGAATTCGTCAAATAATATCTATTTTTGTATTGTTCAAAATTGAGAATTGAAAATAAATAAATTGATTATAAAATGGGAAAAGTATTGATTATCGGCGCTGGAGGCGTGGGAACTGTTGTACTGAACAAAGTGGCTCAAAATACCGACGTATTTACTGAAATCATGTTGGCTAGTCGCACCAAATCAAAATGCGATGTTATTGCTGCGGACCTAAAAAAACGCTTTGGCGTTGAAATAAAAACGGCTCAGGTTGACGCTGATAATGTGCCGGAACTGGTTGCACTACTAAACGATTATAAACCGGAACTTCTTATCAATGTGGCACTTCCATATCAGGATTTGACTATTATGGATGCTTGTCTGGAAGCGGGTGTAAACTATTTGGATACTGCCAACTATGAACCAAAAGAAGAAGCTCACTTCGAATACAGCTGGCAATGGGCATACAAAGAACGTTTCGAAAAAGCGGGTCTGACTGCTATTCTTGGTTGCGGTTTCGACCCGGGCGTAACGAGCATTTATACCGCTTATGCAGCCAAACATCATTTCGACGAAATTCATTACCTCGACATAGTGGATTGTAATGCCGGTGACCACGGAAAAGCATTTGCTACCAATTTCAATCCGGAAATCAATATCCGTGAGGTATCGCAACGCGGAAAATACTGGGAAAACGGACAATGGGTGGAAACTGAACCGCATCAAATTCACAAAGCATTAAATTATCCGGAAATAGGACCAAAAGAATCATATGTTATTTACCACGAGGAACTTGAATCGTTGGTGAAGAACTATCCAACCATCAAACGTGCGCGTTTTTGGATGACATTTGGTCAGGAATATCTGACGCATTTACGTGTTATTCAGAACATTGGTATGGCTCGCATCGACGAAGTGGAATATAATGGACAAAAAATTGTTCCAATTCAGTTTCTGAAAGCTGTTTTGCCAAATCCGGGCGATTTGGGCGAAAACTATACCGGATGGACTTCCATCGGTTGTCGTATCAAAGGCATCAAAGACGGACAGGAAAAAACATATTACGTGTATAATAATTGCAGTCACGAAGCAGCATTTAAAGAAACCGGAGCTCAGGGCGTAAGTTACACCACAGGCGTGCCAGCCATGATTGGTGCCATGATGTTTATGAAAGGTATTTGGAAAAAATCCGGCGTGTACAACGTAGAGGAATTCAATCCCGATCCGTTTATGGAACAACTAAATATCCACGGTTTGCCGTGGGTGGAATTGCATAATATTGATTTGGAATTGTAAACTGTCTGAATTATGATTTATATGATTAAATGATTGTTGTGATTTTTTGATTGCAACAGTCATTTTTCATATAAACGAATAAAAGAAGTCTATTATGATTGATGAAAAGTACAAGTATTCAAAATTGACTGAAGCCATAATTGGTTGCTCCATGGAAGTTCACAAAATTCTTGGAAATGGTTTTCAGGAAGTAATTTATCAACGTGCATTAGAAATGGAAATGGGTTTACAAGGACTCAATTTTAGTAGGGAACATGAAATGCCGATTTATTACAAAAATAAACATATTGGTACCAGACGTGTTGATTTTTTGGTCGAAGGAGTTATTTCTGTTGAGATTAAAGCGGTAATTCAATTGGAAGATGTTCATTTGGCGCAAGCTATAAATTATTTAGAAGCTTATAATTTAGAAGTCGGATTATTGATTAACTTTGGAGCGAGAAGTTTAGCATTTAAAAGACTAACTAATACAAAGTTTAAATTATAAAGGCTGAATATCATATTAATCATTTAATCACCAAAATCATAGTGCAGACACAATTTATACCTTCCCCTTGCTACGTTCTTGACGAAATCGCATTCCGCAAGAATCTTGAACTCATTAAATCTGTAAAAGATCGTGCAGGTGTTGAAATTATTCTGGCTTTCAAGGCTTTTAGTATGTGGAGTGCTTTTCCCATTGTGCGGGAATATATTCCGTATTCTACTGCCAGTTCATTGGCCGAGGCCCGACTGGCATATGAGGAAATGGGCAGCAAAGCACATACTTACGGACCGGCTTATACTGATCGCGAATTTCCTGAAATCATGCGTTGCAGCAGTCATATCACTTTCAATTCGTTGCAGCAGTTTGAGCGTTTTTATCCTCAAACCCAGTTTGAAAACATATCCTGCGGATTGCGTATAAATCCTGAATTTTCGGATGTGGAAACCGATTTGTACAATCCCTGCGCTCCCGGTTCACGTTTAGGAATAGTGATTGATTTATTGGGCGAAAAATTACCGGAAGGAGTGGAAGGTCTTCATTTTCATACACTTTGTGAATCAACTTCTTTCGATTTAGAAAGAACTTTGGCGGTAGTAGAAGAAAAATTCGGCAAATACTTTTCTCAAATCAAATGGCTCAATATGGGTGGTGGTCATCTGATGACCAAAGAAGGCTATGATACCGAACATTTAATTTCGTTGCTAAAAAACTTTCAGGTTAAATATCCTCATCTCCAATTAATACTTGAACCCGGAAGTGCTTTTGCCTGGCGCACCGGTGTGTTGGTTTCAAGTGTTGTCGATATTGTTGAGAACAAAGGTATTAAAACGGCTATGTTAGATGTTTCATTCTCATGCCACATGCCAGATTGTCTCGAAATGCCCTATAAACCAACAATTATTGGAGCAACCGATGCTATATCAGGCAAACCAACGTATCGTATGGGTGGAAACAGCTGTTTATCAGGTGATTTCTACGGTGACTGGTCGTTTGATAATGAACTTAAAATCGGCGATAAGCTTGTTTTTGAAGATATGATTCATTACACGATGGTAAAAACCACCATGTTTAATGGCGTTTCGCATCCGTCAATTGCTATTTGGACTAAGGAAAATGAATTAAAACTTATCAGGGAATTTGGTTACGAAGATTATAAAAACCGTATGTCATGAAACTGGAATTAAGAATCGATTGGAGTGAACTGGATGTACTTGGACATGTAAATAACTTACAGATAATGAAATATGTTCAGGCAGCCCGGGTAAATCATTTGGAGAAGGTTGGAATATCTCAGTCGCATGCTGAGCAGAATGTTGGAGCTATTTTAGCTTCTATTCACACGCTGTTTTTAAAACCGCTTTTTTATCCCGGAAACCTGTCTGTATTTTCACGCGTTGAATATATCAAAACTTCAAGCATAAAGATTCACTATGAGATTTATAACGACAAAAATGAACTCGCTGCTGAGGCTCAGGATATTCTCGTATACTACGATTTTGATAAAAAACACAAACTTAGCATACCACCTGATTTAAGAAAAAAATTTGAAGATTTAGAAAAAAAGATATTTGATTTATAACAAAAAACCACCTCGTGAGGTGGTTTTTTGTTGAGAAGTAATTAGTTAGCAGGAACCGGTGGAGTTGGTGGAGTTTCAGGATGATGATTACCACCTCGTTTTTCACGATGTTCTTTCATTTTTTCCATTTTTTCAGCCCGCATATCCTGAAGTTTTTTGAATTTTTCAGGACCGATAATTTTGGTCATTTCTTCCTCATTTGCTTTGCGTTCTGCGTCAAATTTGACCTTCATTTCGGCTTTCATTTTTTCGGCTTTTTCCATTTGTTCTTTGTGCTTTGCATCTTGTTTTTCAAACAATGCCTGAACTTTCGCTTTTTCAGCAGCACTTAAACTTAATTCCTGAGCCATTTTTTCTGCTCTTTTTTCAGATGATACCATGGGTTTGTCACCTTGATGAAATTCTTTTCTAGGTCCTCTCTCTCCTTGTGGTTGAGTTGGATTTTGTGCAGAAACGGCTATGCTAAACATAAACGCCACACCCAATACTAACATTCCATACTTTTTCATAATGCTCTAATTTTAATTGTTATTAATAATTTGTTTGTAATCTGTATCTATTGACTTCGAAACTACTGAAGAGTTTAAGCAATCAATTTATTTTTTGAATATTTAATAATCTATATGCTTGAATAAATACTCTGTTTTTTTAACTTTCATTTTTTTTCTTGCATAGGTTGTGAGGAGCAATACAAGCATTAAACCGGTAAAAATATTTTTCCATTTTTGAGTAATTTTTTTTAGAATTAATTGAAAAAATAGCTATAAATTGAATTGACAAATAAAATCAGACAGTTTCCGGCAAATTTTGAATGAAAATTTTGAAGAAAAAAGTATCTTTGTAAGCTAAATTTCAAAAGATGAGTAGTTCGAAGACAACGATATGCACTAATTTTATTGCCGAATTGGATGCGGCAATAGGAACGCAGGCAGCTGAAACCATTTATGTATTGGTTGACACTAATACCGAAAAGCTTTGTTTGCCAACTGTTATGCAGTCTGAAAAACTAATTGGTTGTCATGTGATAACTATTCCAAGTGGGGATGAAAATAAAAATGTTGAATCGGCTGTCAAAATTTGGCAATATCTGAGTGAAAATGGAGCAACACGTAAATCGTTGATGATTAACGTGGGTGGAGGAATGATAACTGATATTGGTGGATTTACAGCTTCAACTTTTAAACGTGGGCTGCGTTATATTAATGTTTCAACAACTTTACTTGGTGCTGTGGATGCAGCCACAGGTGGAAAAACCGGAATAAATTTTGGCGGACTGAAAAATGAAATCGGTGTATTTGCTCCGGCTGAAACGGTTTTGATTAATATCGATTTCTTTAAAACACTGAATGATGCCAATCTACGTTCGGGTTATGCCGAAATGCTGAAACACGCATTGATTGATACCCGCGAAGAATGGGATGAAGTATTGAAATTTGATTTAGAAAAATTTGACTTTGATAAGCTTAAAGTCTTGCTTGACAGAAGTTTCAAGATTAAAGAACGTATTGTGGAGCAAGATCCTTTCGAAGCCAATATCCGTAAAGCGCTTAATTTGGGTCATACTTTTGGTCATGCTTTTGAAAGTTATTCCTATAGAATGAAACGACCAGTTTTACATGGTTATGCCGTGATGTGGGGTTTACTTTGCGAGTTATACCTATCGTTTATTAAACTTGGTTTTCCAAAAGCTGATTTGCTAAGATTAAAATACCTTATCAAAGAATATTATGGAACATTTGAGTTTAGTTGCAAGGAATATGAAGCATTTTTTGAGTTAATGACACACGATAAAAAAAACGAGACGAAAGAAATTAATTTTACACTTTTGGGAAATATTGGTGACATCCAAATCAATCAAACAACATCGAAAGATGTGATTTTTGAATGTTTAGACTGGTTTAGAGAAGGATAAGCTAATTTACAATTTTAGATTGAAATTTATATGGGAAAAACATTAATAATTGGGGCTAGTAATAATCCAGAACGTTATGCTTATAAAGCTGCGGAACGCTTGATGGCTCACGGTTTTGAAATAGAATTAATTGGCAAGCGACCTGAGCTTATTTTCGACAGAACAATTGACACCGAAAAAAAAGAATTTGAAGATATAGACACTGTAACGCTCTATATTTCAGATAAATTTCAACCGGAATATTATGATTATATTATTTCATTGAATCCGAACCGTGTCATTTTTAATCCCGGAACTGAAAATCCTGAATTTGAGGAATTGCTGATACAGAACGATATACATGTGGAAGAAGCATGTACGCTGGTTTTGCTGGGAACTGGACAGTATTAGTGGTTAGTTAATTAGTTAATTTGTTGAATTGTAATAAGAAAAATGAAAATTGCATTAATTGGATATGGTAAAATGGGTAAAACCATTGAGCGGATTGCACGTGAACGTGGACATGAAATTGTGTCGGTAATTGATGTGGATAATCTGGATGACTTCGATTCAGAAGCTTTTAAAAGTGCCGATGTGGCAATAGAATTCACTATTCCCAAAGTAGCACTGAGCAATTATCGTCGGGCTTTTGCTTCGGGTGTCGCTGTAGTCTCGGGTACAACAGGTTGGACGGAAGAGCTTCCCCAACTCAAAAAAGAAATTGAAGAAGCTTCCAACACCTTGTTTTGGTCGTCAAATTTCAGCTTGGGAGTTAATATCTTTATGGCTGTAAATAAATACCTGGCTAAAATAATGAATGAATTTCCAAACTATAACGTCGAAATGACTGAAGTTCATCATACGCAGAAGCTTGATACTCCGAGTGGTACAGCTATTACCTTAGCCGAAGGAATTCTTGAAAATATGGATAGAAAAACCACTTGGACAAAAGAAACTGAAAATAAGCCTGAAGATATGGCCATTAAATCTATTCGAAAAGGACAGATTCCCGGTATTCATACCATTCGTTATGAATCGGAAGTGGATTCAATAGAAATTACACACGATGCCAAAAGTCGCGAAGGTTTTGCGCTGGGGGCTGTGGTAGCTGCTGAATTTACTGCTGGTAAGAAGGGCTTTTTGGGGATGAATGACCTTTTGAATTTCTAATTAGATATTGATGGTTTTTAATCACATCGTTTAAGACTAATCGATGAATTTGAACATTCAATCTCAAAAAGTCAGAAAAATTTACATTTATATTTAAAATATAGTACTATGTATAACAAGGTACTGAAAATATATGTATTTTCGCAAAGTGTTTAAATAGGAATACATTATACAGGTTCTATAAAAGTTTAATTTTGAAAATTAAAAAAAATCATGAGTGAAGAAAAAGAATCAACGCGTTTCGATAAACCGATTAAACAATGGATTAAAGCCGGAATTTGGTGTTTGATTTACATATTGTTTATTGCCTGGGTTGGTAATTATTGGTGGCTATTGGGTTTGCCGGTAGTGTTTGATGCATTTGTAAGCGGATTTATTCCGTGGACGTGGTGGAAAAAATCTGAAAATAAAGCTGTTTTGGCTATTATGGGTTGGGTTGATGCCATTGTATTTGCTTTGGTAGCTGTATATTTTATAAATACCTATCTGTTTCAGAATTACCAGATTCCGACTTCTTCGCTTGAAAAAAGCCTGCTGGTTGGAGATTTTTTATTTGTAAGTAAAGCCAGTTATGGACCTCGTGTGCCGAATACACCACTTTCATTCCCCTTAGTTCAACATACTTTTCCCTTGTTGAATTGCAAATCATTTTTGGAGTATCCCCAATGGGACTATAAACGTCTGAAAGGTTTTGATACTGTGAAACGCAATGACATTGTAGTGTTTAATTTCCCAACAGGTGATACGGTTTGTGTAAATCAGCAAAATCCCGATTATTACACCTGGTGTTACTATCGGGGTCGTGAAGCGGTTCGAAATGATAAAGCATTTTTTGGAGATATAGTTTATCGCCCGGTTGACCGTCAGGAAAATTATGTGAAACGATGCGTTGCCATTGCCGGCGATTGGATGCAGTTGAAAGATAATCAGGTGTATGTAAATGGAAAACCACAGGAAAACATTCAGGGAATTCAGTTCAATTATTTTGTACAGGTAGCCGGATCGTCGTTGACTAATGAGATGTTTGAAAAACTTCACGTGAGTGTTGAAGACAGATTGTTGGTTGATGATAATACAGCTAGGATGAATTTTGGTTTTGAAAGTGCTTCTGAGCTTGCTAAAGCATTCAATTTTGATCCGAATCTTCAGATTTATCATTTCCCAATGAATGAAGATTCAAAGACTAAAATCATGGAAACTCAGGGGGTTAAAGTCGTTTTGGAAGTTTCTAATCGCAAAGATGTTTTTCCATTAGGTGGCGGCAAAAATTGGACACGTGATAATTTTGGGCCTATCTGGATTCCGAAAAAAGGAGCAACACTGGCTATAAACAAGTATAATTTGCCGATTTATGAACGCATTATCCGGGTTTACGAAAAAAATAAGCTGGAAGTGAAAGGAAATGAGTATTTTATCAATGATATACCTGCAAAAACCTATACTTTCAAAATGGATTATTACTGGATGATGGGCGATAACCGTCATAATTCAGCTGATTCACGTTATTGGGGTTTTGTTCCTGAAGATCATATAGTTGGTCGCCCGGTACTGGTTTGGCTCTCGTTGGATAAAGATAAAGGTTGGTTTGATGGAAAAATCCGTTGGAACAGGTTTTTTAGAAATGCAGAAAAGTAAATCAACAGTAAGCAGTAAGCAAGCAGTAAGCAGTGATAGAAAATCAGTTTGTTTGACTTCGGCTTATTTAGCTCCGGTAGAATATTATATAGCATTAGCGAATGCTGAAACAGTATATTTGGAGCAATTTGATTTTTACGAAAAGCAAACTTATCGGAATCGTTGTAATATATTGAGTGCAAATGCTGTCATTGCATTGACAATTCCTGTGGAAAAACCTTCCGGCGAAAAAATTCTGATATGCGATGTCCGGATTTCGGAACATAATGATTGGCAAATCCAACATTGGCGGTCAATAGAATCGGCTTATAATTCAACTCCTTTTTTTGAGTATTACAAGGATGATTTTCTTCCGTTTTATGAGAAAAAATGGGATTTTCTATGGGATTTTAATTTTGAACTTCAGTCTAAGGTGCTGGAATTGTTGGATTTACAACCAAGGATAGAATTTACTGAAAACTATCAGGCAATTTTGAATGAAGGAATGATTGATTTACGAGAAAGTATTCATCCGAAAAAGATAACTCAAACCGAGAATATGAAATCGTATTATCAGGTTTTTGAACAACGATTTGGTTTTCAGAAAAATCTGAGCATAATAGACTTACTTTTTAATATGGGGAACGAAAGTCAATTAATTGTTGGCCCCTAATTAACTCCCTTTGGTCGTTGACCATTGGTGTCCCCTGAAGGGGACATTAAAAGTTAGTTTCTTATAATTTCAAACATATAATTTAATTTAATTCCCCCTTTAGGGGGTTAAGGGGCTACAATATGGAACAAATAGATTGGGCTAATTTGGGTTTCGGTTATTTAAAAACTGATTTCAATATTCGTTGCCGGTTTAGCAACGGTGCCTGGAGTGAACTTGAAACACATGATAGTGAGTATATGTCGATACACATGGCGGCAACCAGTATTCATTATGGACAAGAAGTATTTGAAGGACTGAAGGCATTTCGAGGACAGGATGGCAAAATCCGTATTTTCCGAATGCGCGATAACGCTTTACGGATGCAGGACTCCTGTGCCGGAACTATGATGGCTCAACTTCCTGTAGAAATATTTGAAGAAGCAGTTTTGAAAGCTGTGAAACTGAACGAACGATTTATTCCTCCTTACGAATCCGGTGCTTCGCTTTATATTCGCCCATTCTTATTTGGTGTGGGTGCTCAGGTTGGCGTTCGTCCGGCCGACGAATATTTGTTTATCGTTTTTGTAACTCCTGTTGGTCCCTATTTCAAAGGTGGTTTCCAGACTACTCCATTTGTAATTATGCGCGAATTCGACCGTTCTGCACCGCTTGGTATGGGAAAATACAAAGTTGGTGGAAATTATGCTGCCAGTCTGGTAGCCGGACAAAAAGCACACGAAATGGGCTATTCTAATATATTTTACCTCGATGCCAAAGAAAAGAAATATATTGATGAATGTGGTGCTGCTAATTTCTTTGGAATTAAAAATAATACCTACGTTACACCCGAATCGGCATCCATTCTTCCATCCATTACCAATAAAAGTTTGATGGTACTGGCTCAGGATTTAGGAATGACCGTCGAACAGCGTCATGTACCGGTGGAAGAACTGGCAACTTTTGAAGAAGCCGGTGCTTGCGGTACTGCAGCAGTTATCAGTCCGATTGAGCGCATTGACGACTATGATATGAAAATTACCTACATGTTCGCCAAAGATGGCAAACCAGGACCTGTATGTGATAAACTCTATCATAAACTACGCGGAATTCAATACGGTGAAGAACCCGATACGCACGGTTGGGTGACTTTGGTTGATTAATGTACTAATTTTCAATGTGCTAATGAGCCAATAAAATGATGGAATTTTAGTATATACTTAATTGGCATATTGGCACATTAACTTATTATCACATTATTCTATGATTCTCAAATCTTCTATTTTTCCTATAGGACAAATCAACAAAACGCATGGCGTTAATGGTGAGATGTCATTTTCATTTAGCTCCGATATTTTCGATCGGGAAGACGTACCGTATTTTGTCCTTGAAATTGATGGCATTCTGGTACCTTTTTTTCTGGAGGAATATCGTTTCAAAGGAAGTACCACCGGACTGTTGAAGTTGGACGGAATCACCACAGAAGAACAGGCAAGGGCTTTTTATGGATTGACCATTTACCTGCCTAAAAAATTTCTGGAAAATGTAGAAGATACGGAGATTGAATTGGATTATTTTGCCGGATTTAAATTGGTAGATGCCGAGAAAGGAGAACTAGGAATCATATCGGAAGTCGATCAAACCACTGAAAATGTGCTTTTTGTCATTCCAACTAAAGACGATGAATTATTGATTCCTGCCGGTGAGGAATATATTGAAAAAATTGACCACGACAAAAAAATTATTTATGTTCGATTACCGGAAGGATTGCTTGATTTATAGCTCACCACTCTTCCAGCGGTTTGTAAAATTCCCGGTAAGTAGTATCGTTTGAATAAAAGTTGAGGCGGTCGAGCATACCGGCTGAAGTTTTATAACCATAGGCAAGAATGGCTGTTACTCCGGTTTCGCGGCAAACATTCTCAAATTCCTGATATAGTTTTATCCCTAAAATGCTGTGTTGATATTCGGTTTTTACGGCACAAAACCAAATCATAATCGCTCCGCTTACCATTTTTTCGCCACTGATAAAGCCTTTAATCTCTCCTTCGGTTTCATAAATCAAAGTCAGACAGCGGTCATTCAGTACCAGTTGTTCAATCCACGATCGGTCATAAGGAACTTTTTCGTTGTATTTGAATGGTTCCATATCCAGGATGTTGTGAATCAAATCTATATCATTCTGATTTGCCTTGCGAATGGATTGAGTTTTCATTTCTTAGCCATTTTGTAAACTATTTCTTTTACCCAGCCTGCCCATTGTTGCTGTGACTTTGATTTGTCGAAAGTCTCCCACGGAATGGGTTTGCCAATTCTTATGCTGAATTCATTTCCCCGTTGTTTGAAAAGTTCATCCACCAAATACAACATTTCGATATTTATTTTAATTTTCAGAAATTTACGAAGATTTGCCAGATTGTAGAAGAAATTAGAATTCCGACCTTCGAAATAAACCGGAACTACATCCCGTTGAAATTCAATGGCTTTTGAAATAAAATTTTTCTTCCATTCCAAATCCACAATCTTCCCATTTACTTTTCGGGAACACATACCGGCCGGATAAGTAATTAAATGATAATCGGACTCGTATAATTCCTTCATTTTTACCGCATGATTTTTACTCTGAGAACCGACTTTATTGACCGGAACAAACATTTCTTTTAATGGTTCTACATTCATTAATAGGTCGTTCGAGAAAAATTTGATTTTGTCATCATATTCTTTTCCAATAATATAGCCGGTTGTAATTCCATCGAGGCCACCCAGCGGATGATTCCCGACAAAAATATATTTCCCCCCTTTGGGCAGATTTTCTTTTCCTTCAATTTTGATCGAAACATGTAAATCATTTAGCGTCGCTTCAATAAACTCAAGATTTTTTAAACCCGGATATTTCCTGAGGAATTCATTCAATTCATCTTCATGTACAATACGTCGTAAATAATTGACAAGAAATGTTGGAATCTTCGTGTTTGGTGCTTTTTCCTTCAATACCTGCGCTATATTAATACTGATTATTTTATGCTTGCTCATATTTTGTTGGTTTTTCGACTTCTGCAAATGTACAAAAAAATGCGAATTAAATGAAGATGAACAATATTTCTTCATTTCTAGAAAATTTTGGTTGATTTTTTGTCTATGCAATTTTATTTTACTTCCCCACTTTTATGTCATTTTTTTTTATTATTATTTATTATGATTTAAATATCTGTATAACAAGTATTTGAAAATGTGTAGATGAAATAAATGAGTTGTTATAATATGTTGAAAAGTAGTTGAAAAGTGCTGATTTTAAGATAATAAGCTGTTGATAAATTTTTTGTGGGGAAATGTGGGGAATTCAAAATTAAATTCTTACTTTTACCGTTGAAAAATTAGACTCAATTCGATATGTCAACATTTATAGGAAAATATGAAGCAAAAGCCGATGTAAAAGGAAGAATCTTTATTCCTTCCAATTACCGTAAGTTACTGCCCAATGATGAAAAAGAACGGGTAGTGATGCGTAAGGATGCCGAAAACGACTGTTTGATTATCTATCCCGAACATGTGTGGAACGAAATGGTTGGTGATTTTAAATCGAAGTTGGATGAGTGGAATCCTACCGACCAGTTATTGTTGATGCAATTTGTATCCGATGCAGATTGGCTTGATATTGATTCTCAGGGTCGTATTTTGATTTCCAGGAAAAACCTGCAACTCATTGGAATTGAAAATGCTGAAGTGTTATTTGTCGGAATGTTAGATAAGTTTGCGGTTTGGAGCAAAAGCAGGTATGAACAAAATAAATTGTCCTCAACTGATTTTGCTGCTCTTCTAAAAGAGCGAATGATGAAGAAGCCCCTAGCCCCTAAAGGGGAATAAGAACCCCTAATCCCTAAAGGGGGATTAAAAGGATTCATTAATTGTAAAATTGAGAATGAAAAAAAATATAACAAACGTAGGTAATTCAGTTCCCCTTCAGGGGTTAGGGGTCTATCACACTCCTGCACTGCTGAATGAAACTATTGACGGACTCAATATAAAGCCAGATGGGATTTATGTGGATGTCACTTTTGGCGGTGGCGGTCATTCGAAGGAAATTTTGAATAAACTTGGACCGAAAGGCAAATTGCTTGGTTTTGACCAGGATGAAGATGCAGTAAAGAATATTGTTGAAGACTCCCGGTTTATATTTGTTCAGAGCAATTTTTTGTATCTAAAAAATTTTCTCCGTTATCACAATATTGAAAAGGTCGACGGTATTTTGGCGGATTTGGGCGTTTCGTCTCACCATTTTGATGTGGCTGAACGTGGATTTTCGTTTCGATATGATGGAGCACTTGATATGCGTATGAATACTAAATCGCCTCTGACTGCTGCGGTTTTATTGAATACTTATTCTGAAGAACAATTGGCTGATGTGTTTTATTTGTATGGCGAATTACATAATTCCAGAAAAATAGCCCGAACCATTGTCATTGCTCGTTCCAACGCACTTTTCGATCGAATTTTTCCTTTTATCGAAGTGTTGAAGCCATTTTTCGGTCGTGAAAAGGAAAAGAAAGATATGGCGCGGGTATTTCAAGCCTTACGCATTGAAGTGAATAAGGAAATGAATGTGCTGAAATCACTCTTGTCGCAAAGTCTTGAAGTGCTCCAACCCGGAGGAAGATTGGTGGTTTTGACTTATCATTCGTTGGAAGATAGATTGGTAAAGAATTTTTTTCGCAGTGGAAACTTCGAAGGTAAATTGGAAAAAGATTTTTACGGCAATATATTATCGCCTATGAAAGCGATTAATAATAAAGTGATTGTGGCCGACGAGGCGGAAATTGCACGTAATCCGAGAGCAAGAAGTGCCAAACTTCGTATTGCCGAATTGAAGGTTGGTTGATTGGGTTGAATGGTTGATTAAGTAATTGGAAATTGAAAAATTGATAATTGAATAAATGTCCTGGTTTAAAAAAATAGTAGATGCGGTTCGTGGTAGCGAAGATTTTTCGGATATTAAATCCAGTAGTCTTCGCGATATTTTGAACGGAGATATTCTGACCAAGAAATTTTTTCAAAAACAATATGGCTTGGTAATCATGATTGCCGTTTTGGCTTTTCTGTATATTGATAACCGTTATTATTGCGAAACTCAACTGGCAACTGAAATTGAACTAAAAAAGAAAATTCTGGACGCCAAATATGAATCGTTGACCATTTCAGCAGAATTGATGGAAATAAGTCGTCAATCGAATGTAATGAAAGCGGTGAATGACAACGGATTAGGATTAATTGAAAATACAACGCCACCCATTGTAATTGAAGACAGCATAGCAAAGAAATAAATGACTGAAAAACGTAGAAATATTGTCCTGCGGTTTGGCATAGTGTACACCATCATATGTCTCTCATTTGTTATGGTGCTTTATCGAATTGTAAAGATCCAGTTTGTAGAGCGTAATCAATGGATGGCATTGGCTGCAAAAAGTGTAAAAACCGATATTGTGGTAAAGCCCAACCGAGGGAATATTTATGCCTGCGATGGTCGATTAATGGCCAGTTCCATTCCTACTTACTACGTTTATATGGATTTACGCGTAGATGCATTACACAAAGATGAAGGTGCACTTTTTAGTGAGAATATTGATTCATTGTCCATTTATTTGTCCAGCTTTTTTCGTGACAAAACACCTACAAATTATAAATCGATATTGACAAAAGCCTATCAATCAGGAGTGGGCGAATTCCAACTTTCCGAAAAGCGAATCTCCTATGCTCAGCTTAAACAACTTAAAACATTACCATTATTTCGTTTGGGTCGAAACAAAAGTGGTTTGATTACAAAAGAATATTTCAAGCGCGTCAGACCATTTGGATCATTGGCGCAGCGTACCATAGGTGATATTTTTGCGGATGAATCGAAAGGTGGGAAAAACGGAATTGAGTTGAGTTTTAATTCCAGCCTGATCGGAACTCCTGGCGTTTCTATTCGTCAGAAAGTGGCAAATAATTACATGGAAACTGTTCAGATTGAGCCAATTGATGGTATGGATATAAAATCAACCATTGATATAGATTTACAGGATATTGCCGAAAAAGCCCTGGTTGATGGTGTGAAACAGTTTGATGCTGCAGTAGGATATGCCATATTAATGGAAGTTCACACCGGTGAGGTGAAAGCCATTGTGAATATGCAGAAAAACAAAGATGGTTCTTATACTGAAAACAGAAACGGTGCTGTTTCGGATATGACTGAACCGGGTTCAACGTTCAAAGTGGCATCGGTGATGGCTGCGCTGGATGAAGGGAAAGTAAAAATGTCGGATACAATCAATACTTTTAATGGACAGTATAAGTATGGTAATCGGACCATGACCGACCACAATGCTAATCATGGTGGCTTTCACAAAATTACTCTGGTACAGGCAATTTATGGTTCTTCCAATATTGGTGTGTCGCGTGCTATTGTCAAAGCGTATGGAAAAGATCCCGGAGCTTTCGTGAACAAATTGTATGCAATGAAACTGAACGAACCTCTGAAACTAGAAATTCCCGGAACAGCCAAACCCTTTATCCGTCATCCGAATGATAAATCGCACGAATGGTCTGTAACCACATTACCTTGGATGTCAGTTGGTTATGAAACGCAGGTACCGCCTATTTATACTTTGACTTTTTATAATGCCATTGCCAATGATGGAAAAATGATTCGCCCATTTTTTGTGAAATCAATCAGTAAAAATGGTCAATTAGTAAAGGAATACACGACTGAAGTAATTAATCCTGCCATTTGTAAACAAACTACCCTTGCTGAAATTCGATCTGCTTTGCTTGGAGTTGTGGAGGATAAAATGGGAACAGGAAAACCTGTTTTCTCAAAATATGTACGTATTGCCGGAAAATCGGGTACGGCACAGGTTTGGACAAGCGGAGGAAATACCGGCAAGCATCAGGTGGCATTTTGCGGCTATTTTCCGTACGAAAATCCATTGTACAGTTGTATCGTTGTGATGCGCGAACCGGGAATCGGTCATGCTTCGGGGGGACACATGAGCGGGTTGGTTTTCAAAAATATAGCCGAGCGTGTTATGGCGTTGAACTCCAATCGCAAACCGACACATGTTGGGTTGGATTCTATTAAAGCTGAAGATTTATGTCCGAATACAAAAGTTGGCTATTATAAAGCAATTCAGACTGTTATGTCCGGTTTGAATCTGCCTTTGGCAGCAAATTCAACTGATTGGGTAAAAACCTATGCAAAACAAAGCCAGACTGCTGTTCAGCCAATTACTGTTTCAAATAGAGTAGTTCCGGATTTATGTGGGATGGGAGCAAAGGATGCGGTTTATATTCTAGAGAATATGGGCTTTAATGTTCAGGTTCAGGGTCGTGGAAAAGTTATTTCGCAAAATATGAAACCGGGAACTTATTTTAAAAAAGGAAGTTCTGTAATGATTAATCTTCAATAATTCAATTTGTTACAAATGGCAAATATGATATTAGACGATATACTGCAAAACGTGATTCTTCAAAAAGTAATTGGAGAAACCGAAATAAGCATTAAAAGTATTCAGTTCGATTCGCGAAAAGTGGAATCGGGGAGTGTTTTTGTTGCAACTCGTGGAACGGCTTCTGATGGTCATCAATTTATCCCGATGGCTATTGAAAAGGGCGCAAAAGCAATTGTTTGTGAAGAAATTCCAACTGAAATTAATTCTGAAGTTAGCTATATAAAAGTAGCCAATAGTGCCGATGCTCTTGGAAAAATGGCTTCTGCCTGGTATGATTTTCCATCTTCCAAAATGACTTTGGTTGGAGTGACCGGAACAAATGGTAAAACAACAATAGCTACACTTTTGTATCAGCTTTTCCGTCAGTTAGGTTACAAATCAGGTTTATTGTCAACGGTTTGTAATTATATTGACGATGTAGCCATTGAAGCAACTCATACAACACCCGATGCGTTGGCATTGAATGATTTACTGGCTCAAATGGTTGATGCCGGATGCGAATATGCGTTTATGGAAGTAAGTTCGCATTCGATTGAACAACGACGTATCGCCGGACTGGAATTCGATGGTGGAATTTTCACCAATATCACCCGTGATCATATCGATTATCACCTGACTTTTGAAAATTATCTGAAAGCTAAAAAGCAATTTTTCGATGAGCTTTCGGCTGATTCATTTGCACTTACCAATGCCGATGACAAAAATGGATTGGTAATGCTTCAGAATTCAAAAGCGAAAAAATACAGCTATTCACTTCGCGGCATGGCCGATTTCAAGACCCGTATTCTCGAACATAGTTTTGAAGGTATGTTGCTTGATATGAACGATAAAGAAGTGAATGTGGCGTTTATTGGAAAGTTTAATGCCAGTAATTTATCGGCTGTTTTTGGTGCTGCCGTTTTACTCGGACAGGATGAATTGGAAGTGTTACGCATTATCAGCTCGTTGCATTCGGTTTCAGGCCGATTCGAAACCTTGCATGCGCCCACAGGTTATACAGCTATTGTGGATTATGCTCACACACCTGATGCTTTGACGAATGTAATTGGAACAATAAATCAGATTTTGCAGGGAAACGGACGATTGATTACAGTTGTTGGTTGTGGTGGAAACCGCGATAAAGGCAAACGCCCGATGATGGCTCGTGAAGCGGTTAATGGTAGTTGGAAAGCCATTCTGACATCGGATAATCCACGTTTTGAAGAGCCTCAGGATATTTTAAATGATATGTTGGCTGGACTGGATGCAGCAAATAAGGCTAAAAGTCTGACTATTGTTGACCGACGCGAAGCCATTAAAACTGCTTGTGCATTGGCTCAGGCAGGCGATGTGGTTTTGGTTGCGGGCAAAGGTCACGAAGATTATCAGATTATTCAGGGTGTAAAATACCATTTCGACGATAAAGAAGAAGTAAGAAAATGTTTTTAAAATAGAACGATTATGATTTATCATTTATTTCAATATTTAGAAAAAATATTCACGTTTCCGGGTTCGCATTTGTTTAATTACATTTCGTTCCGAACTGGTTTGGCATTTATATTGGCGCTTTTGCTTTCCACTATGTTTGGTCGGCAGATAATTAATTATTTGCAAAAAAAACAAATTGGTGAAACCATACGTGACCTTGGATTGGAAGGTCAAATGAGCAAGAAAGGTACGCCGACAATGGGTGGAATTATCATTATTATTGCCATTTTAGTGCCAACACTTTTACTGGCGAATCTGACAAATACCTATGTACTTTTAATGATAATCACTACCGTTTGGTTGGGACTAATTGGTTTTCTGGATGATTATATTAAAGTTTTTCTAAAAAACAAGGAAGGCCTAAGTGGTCGTTTTAAAATTGTCGGACAGGTTGGGTTGGGTATCATAGTTGGTTTAACCATGTATTTAAGTTCAGATGTTGTTATTCGGGAGAATCTTGAAGTGAAAGGTATTACAAGTAATCGTGTTGAATACGTTGTGTATGCCAAACATGATGTAAAATCAACCAAAACGACCATCCCATTTGTAAAAAACAATAATTTTAATTATGCTGATGCATTCAATTGGGCAGGTAAAAAAGCCCAACGCTACGGCTGGATATTATTTGTGCTTGTAGCCATTTTTATTGTTACAGCTGTTTCGAATGGTGCAAATCTGACGGATGGATTAGATGGTCTCGCCACTGGTTCTTCAGCCATTATGGGAGTAATTTTGGGGATATTGGCCTATGTTTCGGGTAATATGAATTATGCCGGATACCTGAACATTATGTATTTACCAGGCACTGGCGAATTGTTGATATTTGCCGGAGCATTTATTGGGGCTACCATCGGATTTCTATGGTACAATGCTTACCCTGCTCAGGTTTTTATGGGCGATACCGGCAGTTTGACCTTGGGTGGAATTATTGCCGTTTTTGCTATTGTTATCCGAAAGGAATTATTAATCCCCATTTTATGTGGTGTGTTTTTGGTTGAAAGTCTTTCAGTTGTAGTGCAAGTAAGTTATTTTAAATTGACTAAAAAACGGTTTGGCGAAGGGAAACGCATTTTTAAAATGACACCCTTGCATCATCATTATCAAAAACAGGGGAATGCTGGCATTCAGTCAATATTTCAACGTCCGATACAAGCCATGCCCGAATCGAGGATTGTAATTCGTTTCTGGATAGTTGGAATTATTTTGGCAGCAGTGACTATTATAACCTTGAAAATCAGATAATGAAAAGAATAGTTGTACTAGGTGGAGGCGAAAGCGGTGCAGGTGCAGCAGTACTGGCGAAGAAGCAGGGCTTTGATGTTTTTCTGTCCGATTTGTCGGAAATAATAGCAGAATATAAAGCGTTGCTTGACAGCTATGAAATTGTGTGGGAGGAAAAACAACATAGCGAAGAATTGATTCTGAATGCCGACGAAATTATTAAAAGCCCTGGAATTCCGGATAAAGCGCCATTAATCAAGAAATTACATGCAATTGGCACTCCTGTAATTTCCGAAATTGAATTTGCAGGTCGTTATACCGATGCTAAAATGATTTGTATAACCGGAAGTAACGGTAAAACCACCACCACGATGCTGGTGTATCATATATTGAAAAATGCAGGATTGAATGTTGGTTTAGCAGGGAATGTGGGTCAAAGTCTGGCATTGCAGGTGGCAACTGAGAATTTTAGTTATTACGTGTTGGAACTCAGCAGTTTTCAGTTGGATGGAATGATCGGATTTAAAGCTGATATTGCCATTTTATTGAATATTACTCCAGATCATTTAGACCGTTACGAGTATAAATTTCAGAATTATGTGGATTCAAAATTCCGCATCACACAAAATCAAACGGCGAATGATGCCTTTATTTTCTGGGATAATGATCCGGTAATTAAAGCAGAACTGGCAAAACGGAATATTCAGTCAGCCATGTATCCGTTTGCCATTGAACGAAATGAAAAAACAAAAGCGTTTATCGAAAACGATGAATTGATTATACAAACTCTAAAATCACTATTTACTATGCCAACTACAGAATTAGCACTTCAGGGAATGCACAACACCTATAATTCAATGGCAGCAGGACTTGCAGCCTCTATTGTACATGTTCGTAAAGAGAGTATTCGTCAATCGTTGCAGGATTTTCAGGGTGTGGAACACCGTTTGGAATATGTAGCGACTGTGAAAAATATTCGTTTTATAAATGACTCAAAAGCCACTAACGTTAATTCGTGCTGGTATGCTTTACAGAGCATTAAAACACCGGTTGTGCTTATTCTTGGAGGAACAGATAAAGGCAATGATTATGCTGAAATTGAAGAGTTGGTAAAAGGAAAGGTGAAAGGACTGATTTATATGGGGTTGGATAATGCGCCTTTGCATACATTTTTTGATGGAAAAGTTCAGAATATTGTTGATGTGCAGTCGATGGAAGATGCTGTAAACGCAGCGTATAAAATGGCCGGTGAAGGTGAAACCGTTTTGCTTTCACCTTGCTGTGCAAGTTTCGATTTGTTTAAAAACTACGAAGACCGGGGCAAACAGTTTAAAAATTGTGTCAGAAACCTTTAATTAGTTGACAGTTAATAGTTGTCAGTTGTATGGAAACATTATTTAAACGATATTTAAAAGGCGATAAAATCCTGTGGGTTGTGTTTTTGACATTGTGCATTCTTTCGATTATCGAAATGTACAGCGCTTCAAGCACGCTGGCCTACAAGTCATCTAACCATGCAATGCCGGTAATCCGTCACGTCGGATTTCTGACCGGTGGTGTGATTATTGCTTTTATCGTTCACATGATTCCATATCGCTGGATTCGGATTGTATCGTATCTGGGACTTGCACTTTCGGCAGTTTTGCTGGTATTTGTACTTTTTAAAGGACATAGCGAGAACGATGCAGCTCGTTGGTTGGTTATTGGTGGAGTGCAATTTCAACCTTCAGAATTGGCCAAACTCTCGGTAATTATTGTGGCAGCCGACTTAATATCCAGAATCAGAGACAATACCAAAGACGAATGGATTTATTTCCGTAATACAATTATCATGTTGATTGCAGTTTGCGGACTTATTTTGCTCGAAAATTTCTCGACAGCAGCCATTTTGTTTATCGTGGTTTTTATTATGATGTTTATCGGTCGGATTTCGTTCAAATATCTGGGAACATTAGCAGGTGTAATATTAATTTCATTGTTGTTGGGATATGGTGCTGTGAAAGCTATTCCCGAAACAGCAATGCCAAAAGCATTTAAGCGTGCTTATACATGGGTTGCCCGTATTGAGCGACATTCCGACAAAGGAGCAAAAGAAAATAAATATGTGATTACGGATAAAAACCGTCAGGAAATTTATGGTCAGATTGCCATTGCAAGGGGCGGTATTTTTGGTGTTTTTCCGGGAAACAGTGTAGAACGTGATTATCTTCCGCAAGCTTATTCCGATTTTATTTATTCTATTATTGTTGAAGAAATGGGTCTGATTGGTGGTATTGGAGTAATTATTTTGTATTTAATTTTGCTTTTTCGTGCCGGGCGAATTGTTATGAATTGTTCCTCGGTTTTTCCGGCTATTCTGGTTATGGGTTTGTCGCTAATGATTGTACTTCAGACATTTATAAATATGTCAGTGGCTACCAGTCTTATTCCGGTTACGGGGCAACCTTTGCCGCTGATTAGTAGGGGAGGTACATCCATCTTGATAACCTGTATTTATTTTGGTATCATTTTGGGAATTACTCGCCAGATTGTTGCTGACGAACAACCAAATGATTCTTTTTTAGCTGAGGAGGCAGAACAACTTCCCGTGGTTGAGCTTGAAAGCTTGTAATTCATTTTAAATTGTGTAAATTTGCGAGTTAAGTCAGAAAAATAAGAAGTTATGAAGCATAAATTTTTAATCAGTGGAGGCGGTACTGGAGGACATATTTTTCCTGCTATCAGCATTGCCAATGCGTTGAAAAAGCAAGTTCCGGATGCCGAAATTCTCTTTGTTGGAGCTCTAGGACGAATGGAGATGGAACGCGTTCCTGCTGCAGGTTATCCCATTGAGGGTTTGCCTGTAAGTGGTTTGGATCGTAAAAATATGCTTCGCAATATCAACGTTTTGTGGAATTTAGGTCGAAGTCTGCTATTAGCACGGAAAATTATTAAGCGATTTAAACCGGATGTGGCTATTGGTGTTGGTGGTTATGCCAGTGCACCTACGCTTCGGGCTGCATCGGCTTTTGGAGTGCCAACGGTTTTACAGGAACAAAATTCGTATGCAGGAGTAACCAATAAATTACTTGCAAAGAAAGCTAAACGGATTTGCGTGGCATACGAAGGAATGGAAAAGTTTTTCCCAAAAGAAAAAATAGTCCTAACCGGAAATCCTGTTCGACAGGACTTATTTTCAATTGCACCTAAAACGAGTGAAGCTTATAATTTCTTCAATTTAGACCCCAAAAAGAAAACCATCTTAGTTGTTGGAGGAAGTTTGGGAGCGCGAACTATCAATCAAAGCATAATAGCAGGTTTGAATAAATTGGCAAAATCTGATGATGTTCAGGTAATCTGGCAAACCGGTAAATTTTATATTAAAGATGCCCGTAAAGCTACTGAATGTCATACAACCATCGGTTTATTGGTTACTGATTTTGTCTCACGTATGGATTTGGCATATTCCATTGCCGATTTGGTGGTTTCCCGTGCAGGAGCAAGTTCCATTTCAGAACTGTGTTTGCTCGCAAAACCGGTCATTTTGGTTCCTTCGCCTAATGTGGCTGAAGATCATCAGACACAAAATGCACTGGCTTTGGTGCGTAAGGATGCAGCAGTAATGATAAAAGATGTTGATGCCAAAGAACAATTGGTTGATAAAGCACTCGAATTGATTAATAATGAGGCGGAACTGAAGAAGTTGAGTGATAATATTCTGAAAATGGCTGAAAAGGATTCAGCTGACAGAATTGCAAATGAAATATTAAAACTAATTTGATAATTTCCAATTTCAACCAATGGATAATTGATTGAAAATAATTGCTAATTGAAAATTGGAAATTGAATAAAAATGAACAAGTTTACACAATATTATTTTTTGGGAATTGGCGGCATTGGGATGAGCGCATTGGCACGGTATTTCTATACCAAAGGCTTTCGCGTGGCGGGTTACGACCGAACCGAAACCAAACTTACTTCCGATTTGCAAGCAGAAGGAATTGCAGTTTGTTTTGACGAGGCCGTAAATCAAATTCCGACAAGATATACCAAACCTGAAAATACACTGGTTGTAATTACACCCGCCATTCCACAAGATCATCCACAACTAAGATACTTTCAGGAGAATAATTTTACGATACAAAAGCGCGCTCAGGTATTAGGCAATATTACCCGCCAGAGCAAGGGTATTTGCATAGCCGGAACGCATGGAAAAACAACTACTTCCACCATTACAGCCCATTTATTGTATCAATCGCAGGTTTCTTGTAATGCGTTTTTAGGCGGTATTGCCAATAATTATAACAGTAATTTGTTGCTTTCATCTGAGAGTAATTTGGTGGTAATCGAGGCCGATGAGTACGACCGTTCATTTCATCAACTTTCGCCATATATGGCTGTAATCACCTCAGCCGATCCGGATCATTTGGATATTTACGAAACAGCCGATGCTTTTCGTGAAAGTTTTGAGCATTTCACTTCGCTGATTCGTGCAGGTGGTGCTTTGATTATGCGAAAAAGGATTGATGTTACACCTAAATTGCAGAAAGGAGTAAAACTTTATACCTATTCAATGGACGAAGGGGGAGATTTTTGTGCTGAAAATATCCGAACAGAAAAAGCTGAAATACGATTTGATTTTGTAACACCAACTGACCGGATTAACGATGTTCGACTTGGAGTTCCTGTTCGTATTAATGTGGAAAATAGTGTGGCAGCAATGGCATTAGCCTGGTTGAATGGAGTGTCAAGTGATGAGATTCGCACGGGAATATCTTCTTTTTCAGGGATTTATCGCCGGTTTAATGTAGTTTATAAAACGGATAAATTGGTTTTTATGGACGATTATGCTCATCACCCCAGTGAGTTGAAGGCTAGTATTTCCTCCATACGAAATTTGTATCCCAATCGGAAAATTACAGGTATTTTCCAACCTCATTTATATTCAAGAACCCGTGACTTTGCACCGGCTTTTGCTGAAGCATTGTCGGAATTGGATGACTTGATTTTACTAGACATTTATCCAGCACGTGAATTGCCGATTGAAGGTGTAGATTCTGAGCTTATTTTACGTGATGTTAAACTAAAAAACAAAACTTTGTGCTCAAAGGAAAATCTATTACCTTTGCTGAAAGAAAAGAACTTAGATGTGTTGGTTACATTTGGTGCAGGCGATATTGATAAACTTGTGCCGTTGATTAAAGAACAGCTTAGATCAAGATGAAACCGGTCTGGAAATACATATTGATTTCATTCTTTAGCCTCGTGCTACTGGGATATATTGGGTTCTCAATCTGGTATTTTTCGGGTAGAAATCAGGAGAAAGTTTGCGGACAAGTGGTTGTCGTATTAGATAAAAGTTTGGGTTCTCAATTGATTACTGAGAAGGAGGTTGTTCAGATTCTGGAAGATAAAGAACTGAATCCAATCGGTAAAACGGTGAAACATATACAGACCGAAGCGATTGAACAGTTATTGAGAAAAAACTCAATGATAAAAAGTGCTGAGTGTTATAAGTTAGCATCAGGACGGTTTGATATAATCATACAACAAAGGGAACCGAAATTCAGAGTAGTAGGCTTAGGCAGCTATTATATTGATGCTGATAGAAAACCAATGCCAGTTTCACCGAATTTTGCGGCTTATGTACCGGTCGTTTCAGGTCATGTAACGATTTCGATGGTTAGCGGAAAAATGTATGATTTTGTGCTATTCTTGAAAGAAAACCCGTTTTGGAATGCACAAATTGAACAGATTTATGTTCGCGAAGATCAGAAAATTGAACTTGTTCCGAGGGTTGGTGATGCAATCATTTTGTTGGGAACACTTGATAATTATCAGAAGAAGCTCGAAAAACTGCGTAAATTGTATGCTAATGGCTTTAATGTTATAGGTTGGAATAAATATAAAGTGATAGATTTGCAGTATAAAGATCAGGTGGTTTGTAATAAAAAGGAAAATTTATATTTACCGCTTAGAGTTATAGTTGACTCATTGAAAAGGGTAGACAAGTTGAAAAAAGATAGTTTAATTGCCAAAAAAATATGATTTCAAATAAAGTTGTTGCAGTAGATTTTGGAAGCACGCGTATTTCGGTTATGGCAGCCGAAGTTCTCGAAAGCGGAGCTGTGAAAGTGTTTTCGGAGGAATCAAAACCATCGGATGAAGTGAAATGGGGAATTGTAGAGAAACCTACCGGTGCATCATTTAAAGTGAGTGAATTACTTAAATTACTCACTAACAGTTCCAAGATAGGGAGTATTAGTTTGGTTTCGGTTGCTGTCGGAGCAAAAAGTATGAGAATAATTCCGGTAACTGTTAGTCGCTCATTGGGGAAACTTTATGAGATTACCGATGAATTATTGCTTGATTTGCTCGACGAATGTAAAAAAAATACAGTCTTATCCAATCTAACATTGTATGAGCTTATTCCAGTGTCCTATATCATTGATGGAAAACAGATGGATGATCCGGTTGGACAAACTGCTAAACAAATTAGTGCATCTTACAATGTTGTTGTTGGAAATTCAGTTATCAAGACCGAATTAGAGCGTTGTTTCGATAGGACAGGTGTTTTGATGGAGTATAATCCCTTAGCAATTGAGGCTTTGTCCACTGTAGTTCTCGAGGATAACGATAGGGAAGTTGGATGCGCTTTAATTAATCTCGGAGCAACTACTACTACATTGGCAGTATATCACGATGGTATTTTGAAAAATTACATTGTGGTGCCACTTGGTGCAAACAATATTACAAAAGATATTCAGGAGTTGGGAATTAATGAAACCAATGCTGAGAAACTCAAATGTCTGAAAGGTTTTGCTATGGATTCATTGGTTGAAGAACCGGTTTATATTCAGGTGGCTGCTGCTGAGGAAGGAGCAAAGCCGGTTAATATTTCAACCAAGTTTTTGGCAACAATAATCGAGGCACGTCTGGAAGAAATTCTACAACCTGTTTTCGACAGTATTTCAAATCTCTCGTTCACCCTGGAAGCCGGTATTGTGATAACAGGCGGTGGCGCTAAATTAAACAGTATAATTGAATTTATTGTTGAAAGAACCGGAATAAATGTACGTCTTGGTGATCATTCAGACTGGTTGTCGGATGATACGGATAAGAAATTCAACGATCCAAGATTTGCTCAACTAATTGGCACCATCTTGTTAACACATGATAATCGGGTTGAACATCCGGAAGTAGAAATAATTTTGGAAGAAAAAAAGAGAGATAAGAAACTTCCCGGTAATGGTTTGATTACTAAACTGACCAAAAGATATACAGATTATTTTAGTGGCGAAATTCCATTTTAAAAATCAATAGAATTACAATAATACTGCATGTCAACTATAAGAAATAATTTCGAATAATAAATAAAAATATGGGATATTTAGACGAAAGTTTGCCATTGGAATTGCCGCTTGTCGACAGTTCAATTATTAAAGTGATTGGTGTAGGCGGTGGTGGCGGAAATGCTGTAAATCACATGTATCGACAAGGAATCACCGATGTATCCTTTGTCGTTTGTAACACCGATAATCAGGCCTTGCGGAAATCGCCGGTGCCAATCAAGATACAACTTGGAGCTGATACAACTGAAGGGCTCGGTGCCGGTGGAAAGCCTGAAGTCGCTAAATTGGCAGCAGAAGAATCAATAGAAAAGATTCAGGAGCTACTCAAGGATAATACTAAAATGGTTTTTATCACTGCCGGAATGGGCGGTGGTACCGGAACTGGAGCTTCACCTGTGGTGGCTAAGGCAGCTCACGATTTGGGAATTCTCACCGTTGGTATTGTGACTATTCCATTTGCTTTCGAAGGAAATATGAAAATTCGACAGGCATTGGAAGGCGTTGCAGCTTTAAGCGAACATGTTGATGCTATTCTGGTGATAAACAACGAAAAATTGAAACAAATCTATCCCGATTTGGAACTTTCCAACGCATTCGCCAAAGCAGATGATGTGTTAACCAATGCAGCCAAAGCTATTGCCGAAATAATTACTGTTCCGGGCTATATAAATACTGACTTTGCTGATGTGTACAGCATTATGAAAGATGGTCATGTTGCCATTATGAATACTGGTTATGCGTCAGGCGAAAACCGAATCACTAAAGCTATTGAAGATGCATTGAATTCACCGTTGCTGAATACCAGCGATGTGAGTGGTGCAAGCAAAATCCTGTTGAGTTTGTATTGTTCCAACAGCGACCAGATTCGTATGGAAGAAGTGGAGCAAATTCACGAATTTATGTCTAAAGTAGGTCCAAATGTACAAGTTATATGGGGTGCCAGTTTTGATGAGGAATTGAAAGAAAAAGTGAAAATTACCTTGATTGCAACCGGTTTTGAAGTGAGTGATATTCCCGGAATGCCGCTTGCTATTGCAAAAGCTCATCCACATAAACCAACTTTGATAAATAGTGAACCATCAGGATTCTTTAATTTTGGCAAAAAAGATAAAAAAGATGATGAAACTGAAACAGAATCAGATGATGAAGAACAGGAAGCGCTAAAACCTGACATAGACAAAACGTTTAATGAATATTACGTGAACTCGCTTCATTCAGAACCTGAAAAAGTTCCGGAACAAGAACCAGAACTTTTTGTTGAACCTGTAGTTGAGACAGAACTGGAACCAGAATTAGAATATCCAGTTATTAATCTGGATGATTTGGATGATGAATCTACCTTGAAAAAAGTGGTTAATATTCCTGCTTGGAAGAGAAGGTTGATGAAGTAAGAAGTCGGTAGTAAACAGTCGGCAGAAAAGATAAATACTTAATAAACGAACAATGAACGAATTATTTGATAAAGTCAGTGGCGATATAAAAACTGCCATGTTAGCCCGTGATAAAGTGGCTTTAGAAGCCTTGCGCGGTATGAAAAAAGAATTTTTAGAAGCTAAAACTGCCAAAGGAAGCGATGGTAACCTTTCCGACGAAGTAGCTGTGAAGATTATTCAGAAAATGCTGAAACAACGCAAGGAATCGGCTCAGATTTACACCGAACAAAACCGGCCGGAGCTGGCTTCAACTGAATTGGCAGAGGCTGCCGTTATTGAAAAATACCTACCAGCCCAAATGTCAGATACTGACCTTGAAGCTGCTGTTGCAGCAATAATTGTTCAGGTTGGAGCTACCGGTCCCCAAGATATGGGAAAAGTGATGGGAGTTGCAAGCAAACAACTTGCCGGTAAAACTGAAGGCCGGTTGATTTCTGAAAAAGTAAAAGTATTGTTGGCTAAATAAACTTTTGGTTGCTTAAGAAAATAAACTCCCGCACTTCAATAGAAATGCGGGAGTTTATTTTTCTATTGTTTCATAATTTCCTGTTGGTGTCTCACCGATTCTTCGTGAATTGCGACTAAAACATTTTTCATAAACTCTCTATCCATCCCCATTTTTTCGGCTTGTGTAATACGATTTTTCAGAATTTCATCATAGCGTTGTTCCTGTAGAATAGGCATGTTGTGTTCTTTTTTATAGGTGCCTATTTCTTCGGAAACGCGCATACGGCGTGCCAGTAATTCAAGTAAACTGTTATCGAGTTCGTCAATTTGTCGACGTAACGCTGTCAGATTTTCAGTTGTTTGCGTCATGTCACGGATAACGAGTGTGCTGAGAATTAAGTCAAGGACTTCAGGAGTTACCTGTTGAGCTGCATCGCTCCATGCTTTTTCAGGATTACAATGAGATTCAATAATCAATCCATCGAAATTCAAATCCATAGCTTGCTGACAAAGTGGTGCAATCAATTCTCGTTTTCCACCAATGTGACTTGGATCACAAATTAAAGGTAGGTTCGGAATCTGGCGTTTCAGTTCAATTGGAATATGCCATTGTGGGAGATTCCGGTATATCTTTTTGTCGAAGGTACTGAAACCACGATGAATAGCCGCAATACGACGAATACCTGCATTGTGAATACGCTCAATAGCTCCTATCCATAAATCTAGATCCGGATTTACCGGGTTTTTTACAAACACAGGAATATCAACGCCTTCTAACGCATCAGCTATTTCTTGTACTGCAAAAGGATTTGCAGATGTACGTGCGCCAACCCACAGAATATCAACGCCGTGTGCTAAACATTCACGAACGTGAACAGCTGTGGCCACTTCTACCGCAGTATACATCCCCAATTCATTATGTACACGTTTCAGCCAAGGTAAACCGATAACACCTATTCCTTCGAAACCACCAGGTTTGGTACGTGGTTTCCATATTCCGGCACGGAAGATTTTCACCCCACGAGCATGAAGTCGGCGGGCTGTTTCCATAACTTGTTCTTCGGTTTCTGCACTACAAGGTCCGGCTATTATGAGTGGACGCTTGGCGTCAACACCGGGTAGTAAAATTGATTCGAGTTCCATGTTTTATTTACTATTTGTTCATTTACTATTTAATAATCAATTAAATGGTCAACAAATCAACCAATTAACTTTTTTATTCTATTGAGTGCTTCACACAACATTTTATCATTGGCACAAAGTGAAATTCGAATGTAACTGTTTCCTTTGTCACCGAAAATAAATCCCGGAGTGATAAATACCTTGGCTTCGTAAAGCACTTTGTCTGCGAGTTCACCACTATCGGCGTACTCTGCCGGAATTTTCCCCCAAAGGAACATTCCCACCTGTGTTTCGTCATATGTACAGCCGAGTGTTTTCATTATTTCTTCAGCCAAATGACGACGGTTACGATACAATTCAATGTTCATTTCGCGGTGCCATGCTTCGGAATTGTTGAGAGCTGCAATGGCAGCAACCTGCATAGGCTTGAACTGTCCACTATCAATATTACTTTTTACCTTGAGTACCCATTCCACAAATTGTGGATTCGAAGCAAGCATACCCATACGCCAACCCGGCATATTGTGAGATTTGCTCATGGAATTCAACTCAATACAAATATCTTTTGCACCTTCCACCTGAAGAATGCTGAGCCGGTTGTCATTCAGGATAAAGCTATACGGATTGTCATTACAAATCACAATGCTGTGTTTCTTACCGAAAGCCACCAATTTTTCAAACAATACAGGAGTGGCACTTGCTCCGGTTGGCATATTCGGATAGTTTACCCACATCAATTTAACGCCTGTCAAATCCATTTGTTCAAGTGCATCGAAATCAGGTTGCCAATTGTTGTCTTCATCCAAATCATAAGTCACCACCTTGGCTTGAACCAGATTACTAACCGACGAATAGGTAGGATAGCCGGGATTTGGAACTAACACGCCATCTCCCTGATTCAGAAATGCCAGTGAAATATGTAAAATTCCTTCTTTTGAACCAATTAACGGTTGAATTTCGTTTACCGGATTCAATCCAACATTGAACCATTTTTTATACCAATCAGCCAAGGCTTTACGCAATTCGGGAATTCCTACATAAGGCTGATAACCATGCGTATTGGCTTCGACAGCTGATTTTGTCAGAGCATCAACCGTTTCTTTCGATGGTGGTAGGTCGGGGCTACCAACGCCAAGGCTGATAACATTCATTCCCTTTGCATTCATCTCCGCCACTTCTTTCAGTTTCTTTGAAAAATAGTATTCAGAAACAGAATTTAATCTCTCTGCAGGTTTAATAGTCATTTTGTTTATTCTTTCTTTTTACTGATAACTGCTTACTGCCAATTTATTCTCCCGGTGTTATTCCTTCCGGATATTCTCCCAGGGTTTTTAATTCGTTGATTAAAGGCTTAATAGCCACCAGAGATTGTTTGTATCGTTCGAGGTCGTCAAATTTAAAATCAACATAGAACTGATACTCCCATTCACGACCTATAATTGGCAACGATTGAATTTTTGTCAGATTGATGCCGTAGAATGAGAATACCGACAAAACTTTCGAAAGACTTCCTTCGGAGTGGGGCAAGGTGAAAACAACAGATGCTTTATTTATTGCATCATCTTTCTGAATTTCTTCCACTACCCACGGGTTTCCAAATATCAGAAAGCGCGTGAAATTTCGTTTGTTCGTTTCAATTCCACGTGCCAGAATGTTCAGTCCGTAAATCTCGGCAGCCCGTTCACTGCAAATAGCTGCATTTCCAATCAAATTGTGCTGTTGAATGTCTCGCGCAGCTAATGCAGTATCTTCATGCTCCACCACTTTTACTCCAGGCAAAGTACCCAAAAAATCACCACACTGCATCAGCGCTATTGGATGTGATTGGACTTCTTTAATGTCGTGAATTGTTTGTCCGGGTAATGCCGCCAAACAATGAGAAATCCGCAGTTTGAATTCACCGGCAATAGGCAACTTATGTTCTTTAAGCAATTCGTAGTTTGGTAATAGACTTCCCGCAATAGTGTTTTCGATAGCCATAATTCCTACTACATTCGAGTCTTTTTTAATAGCTGAAAATATATCACGAAAAGTGATACAGGGAATGATTTGTACATCCTCATCCCTGAAGAAAATCTCAGCTGCAATGCCGTGATAGGCGCCCAAACCTCCCTGAATAGCTACTCGTTTCATACTAGTTTATAGTTGGTAGTAAATAGTTTATAGTTATAAAAAAATCCTGCTCGTTGTGAAGCAGGATTTTCATGTATTTTCTATTGATTATAGTTTTGTTATTTACATAAAGGCTATCCTGCTCTCACCTACTAAAGTAAAAGTAAAAATAAAAGTATGTAAAAAATCGGTTTACCATAAGAGTTGTCTTTTTCTTAGACGCTGCAAAAATAGTATTATTTTCAACAAATACAACCATATTGTCAAGAAAAAGTTCAGAAAAATTTCAAATTAAAATTTATCAGACAAAAAATGTCCCAACAAATTGTTTTAGTTGAAACTTATTCCAGGACAATTTTCTTTTTTCTGCCTGTTAAAATATAAATGATTGGCAGTATTCCAAGCGTATTCAAAAAGGCAATACAAATAAACCATATTACCTGTTTATTTCTGGCCGATTTCCACATAGCGATTATTTTCCAGGTGAGATCCCAAAGCACCAACAAAAGAATCGGAATTTCGTAAGGTGCCATTTTCCAATGAAAATTTTCCAGATTATTCATAAAATTGGATTTAAAGTGTGATTAATTGAAGATAACTTGCACTTCCAATAAATCGATAACCATTCACTGGAATTGACACCTCAAAATTACTTATTTTTATTTTAATCCAACATAATTAAAGAATTATTTCTTTAATTATTATGTTAAAGTTTTATGTTAACCCCGACATTGAAATTTATACCCGGCATTGGGTAGCCATAATTAATTTGATACTGTGTATTTGTAAGGTTACTGCCAACTACAAAAATTTCAAGTTGCTTCATTGGACGGGTTGAAAGACGTGCATTCAGCAGACAATAATCTGCTGTGCTTTCCATGACAGCTGCAAATGGATTGGTCGTGTTGAGGACGTATAGTTTTTCGATGTATTGAGCTGAAACATTCAGATTCCATATTTTATAGCTATAGTTAGCGCTAATATTCACTTGCTGACGTGGGGCAGCTACGACCGCTTTTGACAGATCTAAGTAGCTATAATTGGCATGAACGAAAAGGTTTTTACAAACCGCATATCTTGCCGAGAATTCAATTCCCTGATTATCGAACGAACCTACATTTTGTCGCATGGCCGGAAATGGAGGAACCACCACCTGAATTATGTTATTACCTTTTACTTTAAAAACAGTCAACTCAATGTTCAGGCGCTTATTCAGCAAGGATTGTAACCAACTGATTTCGTAATTAACCATTCGTTCGGGTTGCAAATTTGGATTGGGCGCATACAGATAAAGTTCCATAATGGTTGGGCTTCGAAAACCTTTTGAAACCGAAGCTTTGAAAGTTGTTTCGTCAGAGAAATTATATGTCAGACCGCCAATGGGAATCAATTCATTGCCAAATTTGGAATTGTTTTCCAGCCTCAATCCGGCACTTACTGTCAGTTTTTCGAACAAAGTTTGCTGTGCATAAGCATAAACTGCCATTTCAGTCAGATTGATAAGCGAATCGTGTTTAAAACCCTGATTGGCAATCCCACCATATTCTTTATAATCAATTCCGGCAGTTATATTTGTTCCTGTAGTCAGTTTAAATGTTTGAAAAAGCATCGCACCGGTGTTGTGGTCAGTGGAGCGAAAACCATCCGACAAAATATGAGTCCCGAAATTGTGATAGAATTTGAATCCACCTTCTGATTTATCAAACTTATTATCCACGGCTAGCGAAGTCTTGCCACGGGTAACATCAATATTGAAAGGAATCGGTGTTGTAAGATAAATAGATCCGTTGTCGTTGGCATTGAATTTTGCCAGACTGAAATCGGCGGTAACATTAAATTTTTTGCTGAGTTCGTAGCCCATTTTTGCATATCCGTTGGTGATATTAAAGTCCGTATTGGCACGAATACCGTCGGTTTGGTCGTGATTTACAGAAGCAAAGGCACTCAGTTTATCTTTTCTGTAACCAATCGTTCCAAAATACTTCTGTGTGTTGTAAGAGCCATAGGATCCGCCCAGATTAACTTTGAATCCTTCTTCCTTTTGCTTTTTGGTAATGATATTTATTACACCTGCCATGGCATTCGAACCATACAAAATCGAAGCCGGACCGCGAATAATCTCCAACTTTTCTATATCTGAACTTACATAAGCATCGGCTAGCGGATGACCGAAAATGCCCTGATATTGTGGATTACCGTCAATCAATACCAGTACATCCGTGTTTGGTGAACTGCTGATACCACGCATGGTGATTGCTCCGGATGCAGTACCCGAAACTCCAAATCCAAGCATATTACGTTCGGTGACAAAAATTCCAGGTGTAAAGGTATTTAGTGCCGGAAGGATGTTCATCTGTCCGGTACTTTCTATTTCCTGTTTCGAAATTTGTGAAACTGAAAGTGGAACTATCTTGCGTGATATTTCTGTTTTTGAACCGGTTATTACTATGTCGTTGAGTTGTATACTGTCTTTTTTAGTTGATTGGGCGAAAATTAATTTGGTCGTCATAACCAAAAGTAGAATTACGTGAAGTTTTTGTTTCATCTGTTTATTATTGTTTTATTATTAAGTCGTGTTATTCTATTATAAAATCGTGTTACTTTATGGGCAAAAAAATTAATCCACTTTGCTCATAATTAATTTACCGTGTTCTATGCCTTTAATACTTATCAGTGCTTCTGAAAGTTCGGTAAGCTTGTGTGAAGGACCTTTTACAGCAATAATTTCGAGCGCTTTTTCGGCTGAGATATAAAAATTCTGAGCTGAAAGAATTTCATTGATTGCATTTTTCTTAATCTCTGAAATTTTTACCTGAACCTCATTTTTGTTGTAATTATAAGTGAGAATAATTGCACCTGCAACAATATTGTTGCATTTCCACTTTTGTTCAACAATATTTTTCTCAATCAAATGGCGAATGGCTTGCGATCTGTTCGGAAATTTATTTTCCTGAACAAACACATCAAGGGCTTCAAGCAAGTCATTTTCAAGCGAAACTCCAAATCTGGCTACCGGCATCGTGTTACTTTTATTTATAATAGTGGCACAAAATTACGAAAATAGTTGTAAATTTCTATACATTTTGTTGGGTTTGATATTGATTTTATGAAATATAATGTAAATTGTTGGCGTAAACGGAAATTATTTTGATATTTTTATGGATAAATAATTTACAATAAGACATATTTTTATTACTTTTACGGGCCATAAAAATAATCGTTAATCCAATGAATAAAATTCTCAGTAAAGAGTATTTCTCTGCTAATGTTGTAAAATTTGAAGTGGAAGCACCATTGATTGCCAAAGCCAGAAAAGCCGGTCATTTTGTTATCTTAAAGGTTGGAGCTAAAGGTGAACGTATTCCGCTTACCATTGCCGATGCTGATTTGCAAAAAGGAACTATTACGCTTGTTATACAAAAGATGGGCGTTTCGTCTTCAAAACTTTGTGCGCTCGAAGCAGGTGATTATATAACTGATATGGTAGGACCTTTGGGCAGAGCCACTCATATTGAGAATTTCGGAACAGTTATTTGTGCTTGCGGTGGAGTTGGAACAGCGCCAATGATGCCGATTGTAGCTGCGTTGAAACAAGCTGGTAATCGTGTGATAACTGTTTTGGCTGCACGCAACAAGGATTTAATTATTCTGGAAGAACAAATGCGTAATTTGTCTGACGAAGTTATTGTTATGACAGACGATGGTTCGTACGGAACACAGGGTTTAGTGACTAATGGAGTTGAATCGGTGATTAACCGGGAAAAAGTGGATTTGTGTGTAACCATTGGACCGGCTATCATGATGAAATTTGTAAGCATTCTGACTAAAAAATACGAAGTACCAACCCTGGCTTCGCTCAATACGATTATGGTCGATGGGACTGGTATGTGCGGTGCCTGTCGTGTAAGCGTTGGTGGAAAAACAAAGTTTGTGTGTGTAGATGGTCCTGAATTTGATGCTCATCAGGTTGATTTTGATGAAATGCTGATGCGCTTGGGTGGATACCGTGACATTGAACGTGAAGAAATGGCAGAATATAGTAAACGCTAGGCAGTTGCAGTAGGCTGTTCGGGATTTTCCAATCAACCTAATCACCCAATTACCCAATCATCTAATCAACCGAAAAAAACATATATGACAATTATAGAAGAAAGAGCAGAACAATGGCGTGCTGATTTACGCGGATCCATGAAAGCCAAAGAACGTACTGATATTCCCCGTGTTCACATGCCCGAGCTGGATGCTGAATACCGTAGTCACAGCCGTTTAGAAGAAGTAAACCTCGGTCTAACTGCCGAAATGGCTATGTTGGAAGCTAAACGCTGCCTCGATTGTGCTAACCCGACTTGCATGGAAGGCTGTCCGGTGGGGATTTATATTCCTAAATTTGTAAAACATATCGAAAAAGGAGAATTTCTGGAAGCTGCTAAAACCTTGAAAGAAACTTCCGCTTTACCAGCAGTTTGCGGACGTGTTTGCCCTCAGGAAAAACAATGTGAAGAACGTTGTATTCACCTGAAAATGAAAAAAGAATCAGTCGCTATTGGTCATTTGGAACGTTTTGCTGCCGATTATGAGCGTGAAAGTGGAAATATCTCAGTTCCGGAAGTTGCTACCGCTAATAATATTAAAATTGCTGCTGTAGGTTCAGGGCCTGCAGGACTTGCTTTTGCAGGTGATATGGCTAAACTGGGGTACGAAGTAGTAGTATTCGAAGCCTTACACGAAATTGGAGGTGTGTTAAAATACGGTATTCCTGAATTCCGTTTACCGAATGAAATTGTGGATGTAGAAATCCAAAATCTTCAGGCAATGGGGGTTCATTTTGTTACAAATTGCGTAGTGGGTAAAACCATTTCAATACAGGATTTGGAAGACGATGGTTATAAAGGAATTTTTGTAGCCAGTGGTGCGGGACTTCCCCGATTTATGAATATCAAAGGTGAGAATCTGGTAGGTGTAATGTCATCGAATGAATACCTAACCCGTGTTAACCTAATGGATGCTGCCAGTGAAGATTCTGACACTCCGGTTTTCAAAGGCAAGAAAGTAGCCATTATTGGTGGTGGAAATACGGCTATGGACTCTGTTCGTACGGCACGCCGATTGGGAGCTGATCGTGCTATGATTGTATATCGCCGTTCTGAAAGTGAAATGCCAGCCCGACTGGAAGAAGTGAAACACGCCAAAGAAGAAGGAATTGAATTCTGGACATTACATAATCCGATTGAATACATAGGAAACGAACAAGGGCGAGTAACACACATGCTCTTGCAGGTAATGACACTGGGCGAACCCGATGAATCAGGTCGTCGCTCACCCATTGAAATCCCCGGAAAAACAGAACTGGTGGAAGTTGACGAAGTGGTGGTAAGTGTTGGCGTTTCGCCAAATCCGCTCATTCCGCAGTCGGTTCAGGGGTTGGAAGTTACCAAATGGGGAACTGTAGTAGTCAATAACGATACAATGCAATCAGCTGTGCCAATTATCTTTGCCGGTGGTGATATTGTTCGTGGTGGCGCAACGGTAATCCTTGCTATGGGCGATGGTCGTAAGGCTGCAAAGGCTATGGACGAATGGATTAATTCGAAGAAGTAGGCAGTAGCAGTTGGCAGTTTATAGTTTATAAAAATGCGTTTCCCAGTTCGGGAGGCGCATTTTTGTTCTAAGCCAAATCGACCCCGTCGCTTCGAGCGACGGGGTCGATAAAAGATATAAGATAAGATCTTTATTGTATATTCAATTCATTAATCAGTCGGGTAGCACCGCCCACTTTATCCATAATAAACAGAATATAGCGTACATCCACATTGATGGTGCGTTGCAGGTTGGGTTCAAAAATAATATCGCCACTCATAGCTTCCCAGTTCCCATCAAAAGCCAACCCCAGCAATTCGCCTTTGGCATTGAAAATGGGACTGCCGGAATTTCCTCCGGTAATATCGTTGTTGCTGAGAAATGCAACATGCATTTCGCCCGTTCTTTTATCTAAGTATGCACCGTAGTTATTTGTCTCAATCGCAGTTTTGAGTTTTTCGGGAACTGTGAACTCCTCATCGCCCGCAATTTCCTTTTGCAAAATACCTTTGGTAGTGGTATAGTACTTATAATCTGTAGCGTCGGCACCATTGTAACCGCCTACTTTTCCGTAAGTCAGACGCATAGTGGAGTTAGCATCGGGGTACATGGGTTTGCCAGTTTCGGCAGTCATAGCTTTAATTCCACTTTCGTACAAGCGTTCAGCATCGTGAATCCGGTCGGAAAGTTTATCGTATTCAACTCCACGAATTGTTTCCATTGTCTTTCTTACTTCCTGAGCAAAAAATACAGCCGGATCTTTCGAAAAATCAGTTTTTTTGTGCTCAATAACTTTGGTTATTTTCTCCAAACTTGTAAAATCAGATTTCTCATACACAAATCGAGCGTAGTTGGCATTATTGCCTTTGAATTTTTTCTGAATCTCGGTATAGAGTTCAGGAAGTGCATCGGCATCCACCGATTTTTTATAGACTTCCAGCATAGCGACCATAGTGGCCTGATCTACAACCGGATAATAATCCTTGTAGCTTTCCTTAAGCTGAATCATAAGCGAGTCCTTTGGCATATTCCTTTTGATAAGTTTGCTAATCTGCGAGGCAATGCGTGGCATTTCAACTCCACCTGAGAGAGATTCCATCAGATAATTGGCTGCTTTGCTGTAAGGGTAAATGCTGGTATAAGCTTCATCGAGAGTTTTCAACACATTGCCATATTTTGCTTTACGTTCGGGATTTGCATTTACCCATTTGCTAAAAGCTTTCTCCTGTTCTTGTTTCTGAGCAATAACGTTTAATTTGCCAATGGCTCTATTCATTCCAATGCTGTTCTTCCAATAGTTAGCACTACGGGCAAATTTACTGGCATAGGCTAAATTAACAGCTTCATCCACTCGCATAAACGAATGCCACACATCCTGCTTTGCACCACGCACATCGATGCGTGCCTGATTGGTGTTTTTCATGCGGTTATTCACACCCCAAGATGACAAATAGCGGGTTGTGGTTCCGGGATTTCCTAAAATCATGCTGTAATCGCCGGGTTGGTATCCTTTGTTGGAGATGCTGGCAAAACGTTTGGGCGAAAAAGCTATATTGTTTTTGGAGTATTTGGCAGGTTTTCCAACTGAATCACTGTAAACTCTGAAAACTGAAAAGTCGCCGGTATGACGTGGCCACATCCAGTTATCGGTTTCGCCTCCGAACTTACCAATCGCAACGGGTGGTGTAAATGCCAATCGAATATCGCTATATTCCTGATAAACGAAAAGGTAAAACTCATTTCCTGAATAGAACGAGCGAACCCGTGCCGAAAAACCGTCTTTTTTTGAAACTTGTTTTTGAATTACTTTAGAAAGTGAATCTATTTTGTCAGTCCGTTTCGTTCCCAGGAGTGTATCGGGAAGTTGAGAAACAATGCGTTCGGTTACATCTTCAATTCTTGATAGAAACTTCACCGACAAGCCCTGACAAGGGATTTCATCCGATTGTTTTTCAGCTGTAAATCCATTTTTCAGGTAATTATGATCCATTGTGCTTTGTTTCTGAATGGCATCATACCCGCAATGGTGATTGGTAAATACGAGTCCTTGCGACGAAACCATAACACCGGTACAGCCATTCCCGAAAATTATCACGGCATCTTTCAGACTTACATTTTTATCGCTGTAAATCTCATCAGCAGTTAGTGATAAATCCATACCATTCATTTTCTGGATGTTAAGTTTTTGAATCAGTGGCAACATCCACATACCTTCGTCGGCTTTTAATCCGGCAAATAAGCTGAGTGAAAGCAAAATAACAATTAGTTTTCTCATTTTTGATTAAAAATATTAATGCCCTGTTTTAAGTTGGCAGGGCAGATTATAAATTTGAATATTAATACAGGACAAATGTAAGAAATTAATTTTGAAAATGAATAAAATTGGTTAATAGATACAGTAATCTTAAAAAAAATTACTGCATACTTCGCAAAGAAATAAAAAAAAGAGAACCGCAAAGGATGAATTAATATCCTTTGCGGTTCTCAGTGTAAACCTTGTTTTCTACACGTTTATTTTAAAATGAAACTGCAGCACCCAGCATAAAATTAATTCCCTGCACATCGTAGCCATAGAAATCCTGATACTGACTATTTATAAGGTTATTTATTTTGGCAAAAGCGCCGAGTTGTTTGTTGTACTGGTAATTCACACTGAGGTTAACATCCATTTTGTCCGGCATTGTGATAGCAACACTGCCTAGTTTTGCAAAGCGACCACCTTCATAAAAACCATTAACCGCAACGCTGAAACTCTTATCGATTTTATAGCCTATATTCAGTTCGGCTTCGTATTTTGGCTTGTTCCAGGCGTATTGTTCAGTAGCCACATTCCAACCGTTATAGGCACCTTTCAACTCCACATTCAGAATATCCTGCCAGTGGTAGCTTATCCTCGCACCCACTTTTAACAATGTTGAATTACTGTAGATCACATTGAAACGATTGCTGAACAGCGAAGAATCAGCTACTGTCAAAGGTGTTGGAGCATTAATTAGCTTATATTCTTTATTCACGAAGAAATATTGATTATTTATCTGACGAAAATTCACATACGCATCAACCAACACATTATAAAATGGCTTCGCTTTTACTCCGGCAAAAAGATTCATAGGCGTGTAGGTATCGTTTACCCTAAGGTCGGAAAACAAATAAGGATTTTCAGCAAGGGTTTTATCCAGCGAATTCAGTTCGTAACCGCCTGTTATTCCAGCGTAAACCGTAAGGACTTTCGGAAAAAGTTTCCACTCACCGCTAATATCCGCTGAAGGGCTAAAAATATTTCCTAGAACAAATGAAACGGCTGATTTTACACCCAAGCGTACATTCCATTGTTCACGATCAATGCTATAATACGGATTCAGATTCAACACGGAATAAATATTCCAAAAATTGAAAGCAGGAATAGTGGTCGAATTATAAATCATATTATATAAATCCATATCAAGCCCCATTCGGTCTTTTTTGCTCGGAGAACTGAACTTTGCCACCGTATGAATCTGATGTTCTGTGAGTCCATTGATGGAACTGAAAAGATTGTACTTTACTTCAGCCTGATACCGAATATCTTTTGCCAAAGCAAGCGATTGTAAACCCACCACGGAATTAAGTCGCCAGAACGTGTCGGCGCTCGGATCGGTTGCTAACGCATTTACTGTGTATAAACGGCTGGCTGAATTTACTCCTGTGCGATTTATTTCGGAATAAATGGAACCTCCCTGGGTTATTGCTATCGAACTGAAATCTGCAATGGTATCCCGGTTGAAACTATTTCCATAATACTTTACATACTCATGACCACCACCCACACCGGCGTAGAGATTAAAGGTTTTGAAAAGTTTTGAAAAAGAAATATCTGCTTTGCTGCTAGTGTGACATCGTTTTGCTTCAAGGGTTCCCAAATGATTCAAGGTCACATTCAGCAACATATCCGAAGTATTGATAAGCGGAAAAGCCGCATCAACGAGCGTGTTCAGGTAAGTTCCAAATCCAATACGGGCAAAATTCTGTTTTCCTAGGTTCTTCTCTGTGGCTAATTCTGCAGCCGGTAGCGTATGAATATTGAAATCAGCATTCAGTGGCAGATTGAAATCACTGTACTTTGCTGCCATTCTCTCGACTTTGGATTCTAACACCTGAGGCAAAGAATTTATCTTACCAGCATCCTGAATAACTGGACGGTAGACACGTTCCACCAACACATTTCGGTTCAGAATAGTATCCTGCCCTTTTGCAATAATCCCGGCACCACTTAGAAATAGAAGAATAAGACCTAAATATTTTGAAGTTTTCATTGATAGAGTTTTTCAATTGGTAAATGATAATTGGAAATTGATTAATTGATAATGTTTTTCTTTTCCCTTTCATTGATTGCATTCAACCGTTCAGATATAAGTGTTTGAATCTCATCAACGGGTTTGTAATTTTTCTGCAGACTGAGCAGATATTGTTTGGCCTGAAAATCGTTATTCAGTTTGATATACATATCGGCAAGCAGTACAAAACTTCGCGCCAGCCAAAATTGATGTGGTGTGTTTTTCTTTGCAAATTCCATTACCGCCTTTTCTACATCGGTCATTTTTCCCTGATCAAAATATAGGTTTGCCAGCAGGTAATTGGCTTCAGCACCAGTAGCCAATCGGGTATCAGCCGAAAGTATTTTCAAATCAACCATGGCTTCAGAATATTGATTCAGAGCCAGATAAGCTTTGGAACGGTTATAAAGAGCTTCTGTTTTCAGTTCATCACCGGAATGCGGATCGGCAGCAATTTCGTTAGCAATTTTCACGGTGGTTTGATAATCGTTCAGTAAAAAGCAGCAACGTAAAATTCCCAAACGACTGATATTTTTATTATCGGCATATTGTGCTACTGTTTCCAATTGTTTGTAATAAGTCAGTGCTGAAGCATAATCTTTGCGGTCGTAGGTAATTTCGGAACATCGCAAAGCTGCTTCTTCAGTATATTGATTTCCGTTTATCTTGAGTGCTTCCTGATAAGCTTTCAACGCATTCACCTTGTCTTCGGTTACATAATAACTTTCGGCCAGATAGTATTGAGCCATACCCGCATATCGTGCATCCTGACCAAACTGATTCAGGTAAGTCTGCAATCCGCTTATGGCTTTTGGATAATTCGCATTCATGTATTGATGCTCGGCAGCGATGTATGAGATTGAATCTTCTGTGCCCGATTTCGTTCCCATGCCCAGCGTTTTGATATAAGTCATATATTTTGAGACTTCATTGTTTTCGATTGAAACCGTTTGCAGGCTTTCGAGAGCTGTGTTAGCTTCTTCCGTACCCGGATAGTTGGCTATCACATTTTTATAAGCTGCAATTGCATGGTCGTAGTTTTTGTCGTTGAAATAAATCATACCGATTTCCAGAGCTGCTTTGCGGGCTAAATCAGCGCCTGGTTTCAGTTCGAGTAAACGTTGATACGTTGCAATGGCTTTCGCATTATTTTCGAGCATCAGCCAGGCTCGCCCAATTTCATAAAGCGCATTATCTACATATCCCGAGCTTGGAAACTGACTTATCAGACTTTCCAGTTTGCTTATTTTGAATTCATAATTTTTCTGTAATCCCGTCACATAAGCAGCCTGAAACAAGGAATAATCAGCTGAGGCAGGGCTAGTCGATGCCGCTTTGCTGTAAAATGTCTGTGCTTTGCCAAAATTGCGGTTATTAAAATAACAATCACCAATGCGGTTCATCGCGTCGGGATAACTTGTGGCCTTCATATTGTTTTCGCCGTCAATATATTTCAAAAACCAGTTGAGTGATTCGCTGTAGTTTTTCTTTGAAAAATAGGAATAAGCCATCAAGTAATTGGCCATAACCTGATTCGCACTCGAGTTCAGGTTGCTGTTATTGAAAAATGTTTTCAAATCGCCTATAGCCTGCTCAGGTTGGTTTATGCGATACTTACTTTCGGCACGCCAGTACAGACATTCAGCTGAATACTTTCCGGCAGGAGCAAATTCCAACGCCAGCGTAAAACGACTGATGGCTTTTTCAAAATTATTCTGAACAAAAGCTTCCGTACCTAATTGATATAGAATGTATTGTTTGGTTTCAAGGAATGCAGCACTGGCCGATTTAATTTTCTGAACGGACTGATAGGCAACTTCATAGTTTTTGGTAGTCAGATAAACGGTTGACAAATAATCGAAAGCTTTTTCGGCGTGTTTCGAATTCGGAAATTCATTCAGAAACTGTTCAAAAGCCGAAATGGACTCACCAAAAGCCGAAGTTGATTCGTAGCAAGTCAATGCGTAATTAAACAGAGCTTCTTCCCGAACGGATGTATTGAAATTACTTATCAGTGAAGCTTCAAAAGCCAGTTTGGCATTTGCAAAATCTTTTAGTTTAAGGCATGCATTTCCCAAATGCATATAGGCATTCTCGGTCATTTCATCTTTTTCATTCGTAGCCTTCGACAAGTACTGAACAGCATTGCTGTAATTTTTGGTTTGAAAATACGATAATCCCAATAAATACATATCGTTTCGAAGTACTTGTGAGAATAGTTTTTCATAACTTTTCAGGTAACTGATCGCTTTTTCATAATTCTGTTTTCGGTAGGCAATTTCGCCGGCAATGCGGTATATTTCAGCATTATTCTTATTCTCCGGATTGTTTTTAAGCAGAATATCTGCGCGGTCATTCAGTTTTTCATAGTCCTTTTGCGCATAATAAATCTGCACTATGTAATAAGCAACGATGGTTTTATACTGTGGATTGTTTTCAAGTTTTAGAAACTCCGCCAAAGCTGCAGTATAATTTTTCAGACAATATTCCGAGTAAGCAAAATAATAAGCTGATGAAAACTTGTATGCAGTATCCTGTTCCTTCAAATTTTTATAGATGGTCGAAGCAGTGGAGTAATTTTTCGTTTGAATGGCAGCATAAGCCTTTGAAAACAAACATTCTGTCTGACTATTTTGTCCCAAATGAGTTGTATTCACCTGATTAAAATATTGCATGGCGAGTACGAAGTTTTTAGTATCCGCTACCATCCGTCCGAGCCGGTAATTTACTTCATCCGCAAAAACTGTATTCGGGTATTTTGTCAAAAACACTTTCAACAGATTAGCAGCATTCTGTTGATGCAATTCATAAGCATTAGCAGCAAAATAAAATTCAGCTTCTTCTAACTGACCGGCCTGTTCTATCTCAGCATTTTTTAAGAATTCAACAAAACAAGGATACGAAGCAGCAAATTTGCCCTGAGCAAAAAGCTCTTTTCCTTTGATAAACTGTGCATCGGGATGTGTAAACACCTGACCATGTTGAGCAAAACCAGTGACCAAACATGTGATAAACAGCAGGTTTATAATTATTATTTTTCTCATTGTATAATTAGAATTAGAAGCCCCTAAATCCCCTAAAGGGGACTTTGAGAATACTTTTGATTTTAATATTTTCGTTGATTAGACACCATAATACTTGTCATTCCCCTTTAGAGGTTAGTGGTCGTTTTTCTAAAAATATTCCCACAGCTTTCTGAATGGAATTCAACCCGAAAAGTTCCGGCTTTAATTCCTTTAAGGGCACAAACCAACAATCTTCGACATCGTCAGCAGGTTTCAGATTTTCGATGCTTTCCAACTTGCAGCTAAAAAACAGATCAAGCGTTGGAACGCTTAAGCCGCTGTAAAGATATTCGTTCGGCAACGAAAATTTATAAGTAACTTCAATGACTTTAGCTCCCAATTCTTCCTCAATTTCACGAATGATGGCTTCTTCGGCACTTTCATTTTCATCCACAAATCCGCCGGGTAAATCCAGTGTCCCTTTTTCCGGTTCTTTCCCTCGTTTACAAACCAGCAATTCGTTTACATCATTCTGAATAAAACCCGCCACTGCAGCTGATGCGTTCATATAGAAAACAAAATCACAGGATTCACAACGTTTAGATTTGCTGTTGTTTAAAACATATTTTTCTGAACCACAAGCCGGACAGTGCGTAAATAAGCTTGAAAAATGCATAGAATAGCTGTTTATTCGTTGGTAGTAGCAAAGATACTATTTTTTAGTTTAGAGTTCAACGGTTAGGTTGGCATTTTGGTTGAATGGGTTGATTAAGTTGAATTAAGTTGACTGGGTTGAATAAGTTGAATAAGTTTATTGAGTTGAATGGGTTGATTAGGGTTATTAGGTAAAAGGCAAATTTGTTGGAACATTTTTGACTTGAATAATTTTCACGCAAAGAACATAACTATAATAACCCAGTAACCTTAATGAACTTATTCAACTTATTCAACCTAGTCAACTAAATCAACCCAATCAACTCAATAACTATATAAACTTCTGACTAAACAAATATCATTCCTAAAACGAAAAAACTCACTTATTGGTATGTGAAAAATCTCTTTCTATGTCTTTTGCTGTTAATAACTTTTTGCTAAACGGTTTATTTATTGCATTTAAAATACTATTTTTGCAGAAAATAAAAAGATATGAGCCGCAAATTATCTTTTTCAATGGATGATGAATCCGGTGATTTAGTACAGCGATATGAACAATTTCTTTCCGGAAAAGCCAATGGCTATTTCGATGTGGAAGAATTGGAAAATATCGTGGAATACTATCTCCGTCGTGGTCGTACTAAAGATTGCAATAAAGCCATTGATTTGGGCCTACAACTGCATCCCAACAACAGCGCTTTGAAAACTAAACGCGCTAAAATCTACCTGATAACCGGTGACGATCAGAAAGCATTCCGTGTGCTGGATTCTCTGGCCGAATCAACAGATTACGAAGTTGTTTTGCTGAAAATTGAAGTGTTGTTAAAGTTGGGAAGGCTTGTTGATGCCAGTCAGCTGACAGATAGATTACTTGCTGATGAGTCTGAGGATTTGGATAATGTTTACCTCGATATTGCTTATTTATATCTTGGTCAGAGCGATAATGAAACCGCGCTGGGATTACTCGAAAAAGGTTTTAATTTCAACAACCAAAATCCCGAATTACTTTACGAATTGGCTTTTTGCTACGAACAGCAGGAAAATTTTGATAAGGCCATTGATATTAACCATCAAATAATTGACATTGATCCTTTTGCAAATGAGGCCTGGTTTAACCTTGGTCAGTTATATTTCGCTCAGATGGATTTTCCAAAAGCCCTAGAAGCTTATGAATATGCATTGGCAGTGGATGAAAATGATTCCCTGACTTGTATTCAAAAAGCTCATGTACACTTTCAACTCAACCAATTTGAAGAAGCCATTGAAACCTATCTTGAGTACAAGAAATTAACGAATTACGGGCATTGGCAAACAGACATTTTTATTGCCGAAAGCTATGAAAAACTCGAAAAATTTGATGACGCAATTGTTTATTACAGAAAATCACTGGAAGAACAACCCGAAAACTATGAAGCCCTGACCGGAATTGCTATTTGTCTGCTCGAACAGGAACGCTTTGTAGAAAGTATGCCCTATATTGAAAAAGCCTTAGTTATAAACCCTGATGCTCCTGATGCATGGGTTTATATGGCTGAAACATATATTGGATTAGATGACGTTGATAAAGCCTTATTGGCTTATATTAAGTCTGTTTCGATTGACCCTGAACAACCTGATACACTTATGGCCATAGCGAATATATGCCTCGAAAAAGCAGAGTTTGAACTGGCTATCAAATACTATTTTGCTGCTCGCGAACTCGATGAATACCTTGAGTTTGTCAATCTTTTTATTGCTGTTTCCTGGTTCAAGCTAGGTGATCTACACAAAGCAGCGGAATATCTACACAAAGCAGTTGAGATGGATAAAGACGCCAACATCCTGTTTTTGGAGCTATGTCCCGAGGCCGAACATCTTGATAATCTACTTTAATTTTACACAATATCTATGACTAAGAATATTCTCATCATTTTATTTCTCATTTTATCATTTTTCAAGGGAAATGCTGCAGAACAGCTACAATCTGGTCAACTGGCACAAACTACTATCAAATCGCTAAGTTTTATTCAGCATATTGAATCCTGGTATAAAGAAAATACTAATTATTACAGTATTACGGTATTGATGGCATGCCAAAGTTCCATTTTACCTGTGCCCTCGGAAATGGTAATTCCACCTGCCGTTTATGTAGCAATGGAACCGGACAGTAAATTGAGTATCTTTTGGATTATCATTTTCGGAACGATTGGGGCATTAATTGGGGCATCGTTTAATTACGTGATGTCAATGTGGTTAGGACGTCTGGTAGTCTATAAATTTGCCGACAGCAAATTGGGAAAAGTGTTTTTGTTAAGTAGTCAGAAAATACAAAAGTCAGAAGCCTATTTCAACGAACATGGAAAAACATCTACTTTTGTTGGACGATTTATCCCTGTAATCCGTCACCTTATTTCCATTCCTGCCGGGCTAGCTAAAATGAATTATCTGAATTTTATTATTTATACTGCTCTTGGCGCCGGACTTTGGAACTGCTGCCTAGCCCTGCTGGGCTATTTGGCTCACGGACAGCAGGATATGATTAATAAATACAGTCACGAGCTTTCGTATGTGTTTTTGGCAGTGGGTGTAGTTCTGATTATTTGGTTGGTGATTAAGACTAAAAGAAAACAGATAAAAAATTAAACACTAAGTCACAGAGACACGAAGAAACACATATATACTTTGTGTCTTTGTGTTAATAAAAAATTATGAAACAATTTGGTTTAATCGGCTTACCGCTCACTCATTCATTTTCGAAGAAATTCTTTACGGAAAAATTTGAACGTGAACAAATTGACGCGCGATACGATTTGTTTGAACTAAAGCATATTGCCGATTTCTCGCTGTTGATTGAAGAACATGAATTGTCTGGTTTGAACGTTACAATCCCCTACAAAGAAAAAGTGATGGAATTTATGGACAAACTGGATGAAACTGCTTCGGAAATTGGGGCTGTGAATGTCATTAAGTTTATCCGTAACAACGATGGTTTGATACTGAAAGGCTATAATTCGGATGCCATCGGCTTTGAAAACTCAATTATACCATTACTCAAATCTCATCATCAAAAAGCCCTGATACTTGGCACCGGCGGTGCTTCCAAAGCCATTGATTATGTGTTGCGGAAAAACGGGATAGAAGTTACTTTTGTGTCACGCACTATTCGCCCGGGTATGTTGACCTACTACCAACTCACTGAAGAAATTATTCTTGCTAATACCATTATAATCAATGCTTCGCCTATTGGTACATTTCCTCATTTCAACGAATGTCCCGACATTCCCTATCAATTCCTGACCGGAAAGCATTTATTATTCGATGTAGTTTACAATCCTGCTGAAACTATTTTTCTGAAAAAAGGTCGGGAACAGGGCGCTACCGGACAGAATGGTGAGCAAATGCTCGTTGGTCAGGCTGTGGCTGCGTGGGAAATTTGGAATAAATAGAAGTTTATAAGTTTGAAAATTTGTTTACTGCTTACTTTTCACTGCTAACTGAAGAAAAAGTCCTTCACACGCATCTTCCAGTAAATCAATCACATTTTCGAAGCCCTGATCACCACCATAGTATGGATCAGGAACGTGGTCGGCTTCAATATTTCTGCAAAAATCAGTCATGCGGAAAATCTTTCGCGTTTCTTCCAATGTGTGAGCCAGGTAATTCAGACCGTTGATATTTTGATCGTCCATACCGATTATCATATCAAAACGGTCGAAGTCGGCACGGCTAAAAGGGCGGGAGCGATGCGTAAGAGAATAGCCACGCTTTCCGGCATGGTAGCGCATACGGCTGTCGGGTAATTCACCGGCATGAAAACCAATTAGTCCGGCAGAATCAATAGTAAAACGTTCGGTAGCATGTTCACGTTCCAGAATACGCTGAAAAACAGCTTCTGCCATGGGGGAACGACAGATATTTCCGAGACAGACGAAGAGAATATTCATTTTTATCAGTTGACAGTTATCAATTGATAGTTGATAGTTAAGAGAATTGGAGAGTTCATTAATAATTGTCAACTATCAACTGTCAATTATATAGAAAGCATTTGCAATACGCCCAGCAGATTTTCATTTACCGGTTTGTCGTCTTTAATGGCTTTGGTGAATGGAACATGTACAATCACATCGTTTACAATACCAATCATAATGCTGCGTTGTTCATCCATTAAAGCATCGATAGCAGCCACTCCCATACGGCTGGCCAGAATGCGGTCGTATGCAGATGGTGAACCACCGCGTTGAATATGACCAAGAATAGTAACACGTACATCATATTCAGGATGTTCGTTTCTCATTCGTTCGGCCAATCCGTTAGCACCACCGGTAATGTCGCTTTCGGCAACCAATACGATGCTACTGTTTTTTGATTTTCGGAAGCCGTTACTGATAAGTTCTTCCAACTGATCGACCTGCGTTTCGCGTTCGGGAATAATGGCTGCTTCAGCACCCGAAGCCAGGGCGCTGTTCAATGCCAGAAAACCGGCATCGCGTCCCATTACTTCAATAAAAAACAAACGTTCGTGGGATGAAGCTGTATCGCGGATTTTATCCACAGCTTCAATAATAGTATTGAGAGCCGTATCGTAACCAATTGTCGAATCAGTTCCATATAAATCGTTGTCAATAGTTCCCGGAAGTCCAACAATAGGAACATTATATTCCTGAGCAAAAATGCGCGCTCCGGTAAATGTACCATCACCGCCAATTACCACCAACGCGTCAATTTCTTCTTTTTGCATATTCTCAAAAGCCTCTTTACGGCCTTCAGGAGTACGGAATTCAGCGCAACGGGCACTTTTCAGTATGGTTCCACCCTGCTGAATAATATTACTTACATTCTGTGTCTGAAACTCTTTTATTTCACCGGTAATCAAGCCTTTATAACCTCTGTAAATAGCTTTTACACGAATTCCATTGAAAATGGCGGCACGTGTTACCGACCGAATCGCAGCATTCATTCCCGGAGCATCACCACCAGAAGTGAGTACTCCGATACATTTAATTTCGTACTTCATTTTGAAAACTTTTTTGTTACAACCAATCTCAATAGGGAAAATATCTAGCGAATTCCCTGTTTTGCTGCAAGTTCAATCAATTTGTTCTGAACGGCTTCCATAGCCCAGCGGGGTGTTGAGGTAGCTCCGCAAATTCCGATTGTTTTGGTAAAATCGATGTCTAAACTCTCTACTTCCACTGCTTCAGATACAAAATAAGTATTTGGATTCTGAGTTTTACAATGTTCAAACAAAACTTTGGCATTGGAACTCTTTTGTCCGCCTACAAAAACGATGATATCATTTTGCTGTGCAAAGATAGTCATATTTGGCATTCTGTTAGCAACCTGACGGCAAATAGTGTCAGTAAATTCAAAAGCAACATCTTCTTTTTTTATGTCGGAGATGGTTGAGATAAGGTGGTTGTAACCATCCAGCGATTTGGTGGTTTGCGAAAACAGTCGAATAGGTTTTTTTAGGTTTACTTTGTGTAAATCTTCCTCGTTTTCAATGACAATGGCTTTTTCGTTGGTCTGTCCTACCAATCCATTAACTTCGGGGTGTCCGATGTGCCCAAAAATAACAATCTGTGTGTCAGGCGAAGGCAATGTTTCATAAGCATTTTTCACACGCGACTGAAGTTTAAGCACCACAGGGCATGAAGCGTCAATAAGTGTAATGTTATTTTGGCGGGCAATTTCATAGGTGCTCGGTGGTTCGCCATGAGCCCGAAGCAGCACTTTGGCATCGTGTAATTGCTCAAATTGGTCGTGATTAATGGTTATAAGTCCCATTCCGGCTAACCGTTCCACTTCCTGACCGTTGTGTACAATGTCGCCCAAACAATAAAGTATTTCGCCTTTGGCAAGTTCCTCTTCGGCTTTAGTGATAGCTTTTACAACACCAAAGCAAAAACCGGAGTTTTTATCGATTTCTATATTCAACATGTTTATAATTTTAGATTTACAATTTACGATATTCGATTGCTATTGGAAAAAGTTTTTTTAATAAATAATTGTTCCAATTGTAAAGAATAAGCACTAAATTATACTAACGTTTTTTCGCTAAACAAAGTTCTCAGGATTTTCCGTTGTTCATCGCGGGAGAGGTTGGAATTATCAATTACAATAGCGTCATCGGCCTTTCGTAAGGGACTTTCAGAGCGGTTTTGATCGCGGTCGTCCCGTTCTTTTACATTGTCCAACACTTTTTGGTAATCAGCTTTTTCACCTTTGGCAGCCATTTCATCAAGTCGGCGTTTGGCACGGATTTCGGGTGATGCAGTCAAAAAAATCTTTAATTCAGCTGTTGGAAAAACAACAGTTCCAATATCACGACCATCCATTACAATGCCTTTCATTATGCCCATCAATTGTTGTTGGCGAACCAGTTCGCGGCGTACAAATCCGAGCGTACTAACTCGGCTTGCTCCGTTTGCCACTTCCAGTGAACGAATTTCATCCTCAACGTTTTTGCCGTTGAGCCATGTTTCTGATTTTCCTTCAGCGTTGGTCTTGAATTCAATATGAATGGATTCGATATGTTTTTCAAGAGCAGGAATATTAATTTCCGTATCAGTCATCCAACCGTTCTGAATGCAAAAAAGCGATACGGCACGGTACATGGCACCCGAATCGACATAAATATAACCAGCTTCAAGTGCCAATTCTTTAGCCATGGTGCTTTTTCCGCAGGATGAAAATCCGTCTATTGCAACAATAATTTTTTTCATATTAAAATTCCCTCTTCAGGGGGTTAGGGAGCCTTACAGCCTGAATTCATTAAGCGATGTAGTGATGGAGAATTGATATGATGCTGTTCCGGCCTGAAACTGTGTTGTTCCAAAACCAACATGAAATTTGTATAATTTAATACCACCGCCAAATGAGAATCCGGCAGCACTTTTAAATCCGTTCATTGTCAGTTCCTGCTCACGGCGATCGTTGTAGGCAACAGTAATATAGAAGTTCTTAGATGGTACAAACTCAGCAGCAAGCACCACATGACGGAACGCCATATCCAAAAATTCTATTTTCCGGGTGCTAATTGTACCAGCCATAGTTGTTTTGGTAATTGTGGATGTTGAACTTGGTTGATTTGTTGACTGATAAGTTAAATCCCAGTTTTGCATGTTTTGTAGTGTTAATGAAAAACGAAGCGGCGCATAAGCCAGCTTTTTTGTAATTCCAAACTGAATATTAAACGGTAGTGGTTCAATATGTTGACCGCCTTCATCCGAATAATAACCTTTTAACTGAGTTCCCATATTTTTGAAAACCAGACCGGCCGAAAAATTATGAGCTGAATCGTTGTAACTGATTCCGGCATCGAGTGCTATTCCGAAACTTGTATATACCTCATAAGCTGAATAAATAGGCTTCAATGTGGCACCAACCGTTATCATTTTGCTGATTGGTCGGGCATACATAATGTGAAGTGCCATATCTTTAGCCGTGAAATAATTATCACCAACCTGATCGTTGGTTTCGTTGGCATATTTGAACAGACCATAATCAACGTACTGAATTCCAACCGCAAAGTAATTCTTATCGCCAAGCGTTTTTCCAAAAATTGCCGAACCAAATTTAATATCGGCCAGATAAGTTGACATATTCAAACCAATGCTGTTATTAGTTTCCGATGTCAGCAAGGATGGATTCTCAAAACCGAAATTAATATCATTATCCCGCAAAGACACATTGTAACTTCCGAGTGCGGCTATGCGCGATGAAGCCGGTAATTCCAGAAACTGATACACCCCGTTTCCGGCCTGCGAAAAGGCATAGATTGAGATGGTTAGAATCGTACTAAAAAGAAAAAACTTTCTTATCATTAGGGCATTAAATGGTTTTCAGAATGGTTTTCAGAAATGATTTTTACTCAATTTTCAAAAAACAGTCAAAGATACATTATTTTTGCAGACTGAAAGAGTGAAAATTTTAAAATTCTATGAAACTAAACGGAAAAAAATGCTTTTTCATATCTTTTAGTTCATTTTTTTATTCCCTTTTTTTAAGAAATTATTTTAGCTACTTTGTTTTAGCAATTCCGAAATGCCACGATTAATAAAATAAGTAGTATTTTTGTTCAGCTTTTGACATTGTCAGAGTGATTTTAAAGTACAGATATAATTGAAAAAAATAGATGAAGACTGAAATATACGAAGAAAGAGCCGTATTAGTGGGTGTTATCACACAGCTGCAAAGTGAGGAAAGAGCCCGTGAATACCTCGATGAACTTGCTTTTCTGGCGGAAACAGCCGGTGCTTCGCCCGAAAAGTTATATTTTCAACGCCTGGAATATCCAAACCCAAAAACCTACGTTGGACCAGGCAAACTGATTGAAATAAAGAACTTTGTTGATGAAAATGATATTGGTGTAGTGATTTTCGATGATGAATTATCACCCAAACAATTACGCAATATCGAAGCGGAGCTCAATGTGCTGATACTTGACAGAACCAGTCTGATTCTCGATATTTTCGCAAAAAGGGCGCAAACGGCCAGTGCTAAAACGCAGGTGGAACTGGCTCAGCTGCAATACACTTTACCCCGTCTGACACGGCTCTGGACTCACCTTGAACGTCAACAAGGTGGTATTGGTATGCGTGGACCGGGCGAAACACAGATTGAAACCGACCGCCGGATTATCCTTACCAAAATTTCGTTGTTGAAACAAAATTTGAAAGATATTGACCAACAAATGACAACCCAACGTAAAAATCGTGGAAAAATGGTGCGCGTGGCGTTGGTTGGTTATACGAATGTGGGCAAATCTACGTTAATGAATCTGATAAGCAAATCTGATATTTTTGCTGAAAATAAGCTCTTTGCGACTCTGGATACCACGGTTCGAAAAGTAATAATCGAGAATTTGCCTTTTTTATTATCCGACACAGTAGGGTTTATCCGTAAATTGCCTCATCATTTGGTACAGTCGTTTAAATCCACTCTCGACGAGGTACGTGAAGCCGATTTGCTGTTGCATGTGGTGGATGTTTCGCATCCCAATTTTGAGGAGCAACTGGAAGTGGTGAATCAAACACTAAAAGAGATTGATCCACAAGAGAAACCTATGATTCTGATATTTAATAAGATTGATGCTTTTTCTTACGTACCTAAGGAGGAAGATGACTTGGCACCCGTAAAACGGGAAAATATTAGCCTGGAAGAACTTGAAAAGACCTGGATGAATAAAATGCACGATAATTGTATTTTTATCTCTGCTCGTGACAAACAAAATATCGATAATCTGAAGGAATTGATGTACGAAAAGATAAAAGCCATTCATGTGGAACGCTATCCATACAATGATTTCCTGTTTCAGAAATATACCGAATTAGAAGATTGATTTTCAACGTATTAATTGATTGAATATGTCAGATTACCGTCAACTTACCGACAAAGAAATAGCCACGCTTACGGTTTATGGCTGTTCGGCCGAAAGCTGGAAGAACGTGAAAGTTTCAGAAAACTTTACACCCGATTTTATTTCTAATGTTCATTTTTCCGGAAATATTTTGCTTGGAAATTTTTCTAAAGTTTTCGAAAAAGAAGGAGGACTGAAAAAACATTCGGGAATATTTAATTCTGTTTTACACAACTGTATTGTCGGAAATGATGTATACATTGACAAGATAAATAACTATATCGCCAACTATCAGATTGGTGATGGGGCTTATATCGAAAATGTAGATTCACTGGTGGTTGACGGTCGGTCTTCCTTTGGTAACGGGACTAAAGTATCAACAATGATCGAAAGTGGCGGGCGCGAAGTTTCAATCTTCAATAATATAAGTTCTCAGTTCGCATTTATGTTAAATTTTTATCGTCACGATACAATTTTAATCCAAAAGATGGAAAAATTAGTTGACGATTATACCCGGTTGCAAATTTTGGAAACCGGAACGATTGGAAAAGAAGTTATACTTATTAATTGTGGAAAGATTAAAAATACTAACGTTGGTGATTTTGCAAACCTAGATGGAGTAACTTTGCTCGAAAATGGTACAATTGTTAGTAACGAGAAGGCACCGGTCAATATAGGTGCCGGTGTTCAGTGCAACGACTTTATCATTCAGTCAGGAAGCAGTATTACAGACTCGGCTATGCTTACCCGTTGCTTTGTCGGACAAGGATGTTTGATTGGAAAACAGTTTTCGGCCATTGATTCCTTGTTTTTCGCCAACTGTCAGGGACTTCACGGCGAAGCAGTTTCCGTTTTTGCTGGTCCATATACGGTGACACACCATAAATCTACCTTGATGCTCACCGCTTTATACTCGTTTATGAATGCCGGAAGCGGAACAAATTTCAGCAATCACATGTACAAATTGGGTCCTGTTCATCAGGGAGTTACCGAACGCGGTGTAAAAACTTCCAGCGATTCGTACATTATGTGGCCTGCCCGGATTGCTGCATTCACCGTGGTGCTGGGTCGTCATAAAGGCAATCCGGATATTTCAGATTTACCATTTTCCTATTTGATGGAAAACGATGGTGAAAGCACCTTGCTTCCCGGAATTAATTTGCACAGTGCGGGTACCATTCGCGATGTGCAAAAATGGCCAAAACGCGACTTACGCAAGGATGAAATAAAGTTTGACCTGATTAATTTTGAGTTTCTGTCGCCTTATACTATTTCAAAGGCACTGAATGGCATTGGCATTCTGAAGAATCTGTTGCAAACCATGGACGAAACTGCCACTTTTGTTTGGTATCAGAATTGTAAAATCAAACGATCAGCCATCAAGAAAGGCATCGAACTCTACGAATTGGCGGTGAATAAATATATTGGAAATGAAGTGATTAATAAACTGAAAAGGCATAGTATCCAAGATGATACAGAAATTTCTAAGTTGTTATCGACCGACTCCAAAACCGGAACAGGGGATTGGGTTGATTTGGCCGGAATGTTTGCACCAAAATCAGAAGTAACCAAACTAACTAACAGAATTGTTAATGAATCCATTTCTCTTGAAAACATTCAAACTGAATTAGTTTTGATTCATGGAAATTATTCGCAATTTTCGTTTAATTTCGCCATGGATTTGCTGGAGAAACGAAACGAAAAATCAATTCAAAACCTGGAAATTCAGGATATTATAACGGTCATAGAAAAATGGAAACATGCCGAACTTACTTTTGATGATTTGGTATTACGCGATGCCAAAAAAGAATTCAATAGCATTTCCCGCATCGGATTCGGACACGATGGCGATGATGAACAAAAGAATATGGATTTCGATGCAGTGCGTGGAACGTTCGAAAACAATCCGTTTGTACAGGAAATTCAACAAGGTTTAAAACAAAAATCGGACATGGCAGTCATGTTGATTGACCGGTTAACTTCAATTTCAAAGTAAGTGTAAATGAGTGATATAATACATCTTTTACCCGATTCGGTAGCCAATCAGATTGCGGCCGGTGAAGTGATTCAACGTCCTGCGTCGGTGCTGAAAGAACTGGTTGAGAATTCAATTGATGCGGGTGCAACTTTTATTCAGATTTTGATAAAAGATGCCGGTCGTACCTTGATTCAGGTGGTGGATAACGGGAAAGGAATGAGCGAAACCGATGCACGCATGGCTTTTGAGCGTCACGCCACATCGAAAATTAAAAGTGCTGATGATTTGTTCTCTCTTCGTACCATGGGATTCCGTGGTGAGGCGCTGGCATCCATTGCCGCTGTGGCACAAGTTGAACTCCGCACCCGACGGGAAGAAGATGAACTGGGCGTGTTGATTGAAGTGGCCGGAACACGTGTTTTCAAACAGGAAACGGTGCAATGTGCTACAGGGACTTCGTTTCAGGTAAAAAACCTGTTTTTCAATGTGCCGGCACGTCGTCGATTTCTGAAAAGCGATAATGTGGAGAAAAGCCATATTCTGAATGAGTTTTACCGGATTGCATTGGTTAATACAGCGGTTGCATTTTCGTTCCTGGATGGTGATGAGGAAATTTATAATGTTCCCGCTTCAAATAATAAAGTACGCATTGAAAATATATTTGGCAAAACGGCTAAAAAGAAATGGCAGCAACAGTTACTTACTATTGAGACTTCCACCAATCTGGCAACTGTTTCGGGTTATGTAGGCAAACCGGAATTTGCACAAAAATCGGCCAACCAATATTTTTTTGTAAATGGTCGCTATATGCGTCATCCCTATTTTCACAAGGCAGTACTGCTGGCATATAGTCAGATGATTCAGGCCTCGGAAAGTCCGAATTATTTCATTTATTTCGAAGTCGACCCGCAAACCATCGATATCAATATTCACCCCACCAAAACTGAAATAAAGTTTGAAAACGAACAGGCTATCTGGTCAATTCTAACAGCTGCTATAAAAGAATCACTGGGAAAATTTAATATAATTCCATCCATCGATTTCGATCAGGAAGGCGCGTTGGATATTCCTGTAAACGCAAATCCACACAATATTCGTCCGCCACAAACCAACTTTAATCCGAATTACAATCCATTTGGTAGCTCGGGTTATAAACGCCCAGAGCTCGATTGGGAAAAATTATACGGTGATTTCTCTACTCAAACCGAACCGGTTAAATCATCCGTCGATTGGGATTCGCATTCCGATGTGCCATCTGCAATTTCATCAACATATCAAGAACAGCAACAACTTATAGAAAATATTGAAACACGTGCAGAAAATTTTCAATATAAAAACCGTTATATCCTTACCGGAATCAAATCGGGCTTGCTGATGATTGACCAACAACGGGCACATACCCGCATTTTGTTCGATTTGTTTCTGAGTCAGATTGAAAATTCACAGGGAATTTCGCAACAGGTTCTTTTTCCTGAAACGCTGGAGTTAAGCCCCGATGAGGCCTTGTTTTTTGAACAGATAATGCCAGATTTGCAGCGCGTAGGATTTGATTTTGAAGCATTAGAAAACAATTGTTACAGCGTAAAAGGTGTTTCATCGCAGATTGGAACCGGCAGCGTTATAGATTTACTGCTCGATTTACTCGAAAAAGCCCAAACCACCGGACTGGAAACCACTTCCGGCATCCATGAATCCATTGCATTGTCGCTGGCCGAAGCATCAACACTCAAATCGGGTCAACGCCTCTCAAACGAAGAAATGAGTGACCTGATAGATAGACTTTTTGCCTGCGCCAACCACAACTTCAGCCCGGATGGCAAAAAAATCATGACCGTTTGGTCGCAGGATGATATTGATTCAGCTTTCAGATAATCAATAAATTTTAGTTGTCCGATTTTTTACGACAACTTCACTTCCTTCTTTTTAGAGCTTTTACTTTAAGTTGTTCCAATTCTTGCGCGAACAGTCAGTTTCTGTCAGCACTACAATTACATCCATATTAGCAAAATACCATTCCTCTTCCTCTTCGTAACTTTATCTATTAATGGCACACTTTACAAAAGTGCGCCATCATGTGCTAGCGAGGGAATAATTAATTAAGCAATCATTTTTTGAAAATTAATAATCAAAATTAAAGGTCTGTTTACGATTGGAATTAATTATTATTGTCTTCGTTTGACTTTCTTTGTTTTCCCGTCTCAACTCAATACTGTGAGTTCCTTTTTGCATATTATTAAGCATGAATGGAGTCTTATCTATAAAAAGCCCATCAATAAATATATAAGCCCCAGACGGATTTGTATTGAATGTCACTTCATAAGAATTTGATTCATTATTCTCATTAATAAGGGTTTTTGCATCCGGAAGAAATCCACCTATATCAATAAAATAATTTCGACTAATCCGTTTATTTATCTCAATTAATTTAAAAACCCTTTCCATATTTTCATGTCTTATCTCAAAGTTATATTCACCATCTTGCAAATCATCAAGTTCAAATGGCGTAACACCAAGTATAACTCCGTTTAGAAAGAAATAAGCATTAGTTGGAGAACTTGAAAAACTTATTTTTTCAGAATAATTTGATTTGTAATTTATTGTTGTGTGTTCTTTCAATACTTCGTTAAACTTAATGTTAATCGTTTGAATATCAAGAAAATAAACCTGATATTATTTGTATAAGTCATTGGAAATCATTACCTTTATAGGTACTTCAACTCCTATAAATTCATGATTTCCA
>Ga0209083_1000151_pt1 | contig 106620 bp, 105 predicted proteins | sample AM7aDNAmetaG_FD_184132 | JGI IMG/M metagenome (GOLD analysis project Ga0209083, IMG submission 184132) | Freshwater microbial communities from Finland to study Microbial Dark Matter (Phase II) - AM7a DNA metaG (SPAdes) (version 3) | ecosystem: Environmental > Aquatic > Freshwater > Lake ...
GTACATCTTGAATTTCTTCGAAAGAAGGACGACCAATGCCTTCATCGAAGGTTGCCACAACAAGATCAAGCTCATCAAGAGAATGTCTTACGGATTTCGCAATTTCAAAAACTACGTACTCAAAATCACATTGGCATTTTTGCCTTTCATTTTCCTAAATCTTCCACACTGATATTCAAAGAACCGCCGTATTCGGCACTTATAGATATGTGGTATTATTATGGGGCATGGGCTCGAATATTCACCTCATAATACATAACTCGGTCGCTATCGCTTCAACGATATTCACCGTTGCGTACGCAGTCCTGATCCTCTTCCAAAGACCCCTAAAAGAGCTACATATTTCATTGCTATTGACCTTCCTCGGCGTCGTCATTTTTGAGGTTTCCCACATGCTTGGAGCCAGCGTATCTGATCCTGCGCTATCCAGAGACATACTCATGTGGAATCTCTCGGTTATATTCATCAGTATCGCCAATTTCCATTGTGTCATCTCTGCCTTGGGCAAGAATAAAGAGAAACGAAGCTTGGTCATCACCATATACGCGCTTGGTGCAGCATTCATCATCTACTATTTGATATTTCCCAACGCCTTTCTGCTTCAGTCGGTACCAAAGATGTACTTCCCAAATTATTACGTTCCAGGATATTTTTATTGGGTCTCCAGACTGGTATTCCAAGGTATCATCCCTGTATATTTCATTTATCTGCTCATAGACACTTATCGCAAGACGTCGAACTACATCGAAAGGAATCGCCTGATATATTTTGCAGTTGCCTTAGCATTCGGCTGGAGCCTGGGTGCCATTCCTCCCCTTCTGATTTTCAATATACAAGTTGACCCCGTTTACGGCTTGGCCTTTCCAATCTTCTTCGGCCTTCCATTCATGTACGCTGTCCTGCACTACGAACTCATGGATATAAAGATAATCGCCAAAAAAGCCTTCGTATACGGCATCGCTGTAACGGGGATCGGTAGCCTTTTGATCTCGTTCAACCTTTCCAGCCAGCTGATCCAGGAGATCTATCCCGACTTCCCATTCTGGGTGATTCCTATCATTTCAGCGATAATAGCGGTAGCCTTGGGAATCCTAGTCTGGCGACAATTACGTCAAGGCGACGTCCTCAAGTACGAATTCATCACCACCGCCACCCATAAATTCCGCACACCTCTCACACATATAAAATGGGCTTCAGAGAATCTAGAAAAACCTCTTTCAGCCGAGGAACATCGGACCGCGCTTGAATACATCAAGAATGCCAACTCCAAACTAGTGGAGCTGACCGATGTGCTAATGAATATCTCTAGTACAGATGATGTCTCTTTCGATTACCGTTTAGAAAAGATAAACCTGTCAGAGACCGTAGAAGGTCTGTACCAGGAGCACCTTGACCAAGCATCAATTAAGAAGATCTCCCTCAACAAAAACATCGGCAAAGAGATCTTCGTATCTTGCGACGAATCTCGGCTGAAATTCGTCATGCAAACGCTCGTTGAGAACGCCTTGAGCTACACCCATGATGGAGGAGCTGTGATCGTATCTCTCATTCCTAGAGCAAAAGATGTCATATTTTCGGTCAAAGACAGCGGCATCGGTATAGCTCACAAGGACTTGCCGTACATCTTCACCAAGTTCTATCGAGGGTCCCAAGCACGCTTGGCTGACACTGAAGGCATGGGCATAGGACTCTATATCTCAAAACAGATCATCAATCGCCATCACGGAAAGATCTGGGTCGAGTCAGATGGTGCCGCCCACGGCAGTACTTTCCTTTTCTCATTGCCGGCAAGCAATCACAAGTAGATTCCAAATTTCAAATCAAAGATTCCAGATAATTTTCAGGCCTCAGACATCAATTTGAGATCTGGAACTTGGTATCTGAATTCTATCTGGAACCTGTTATCTGGGATCTGGAATCTATTTGATTACTTTCTTCTTTGTCTTCGATTTCTTCTTCTCTCCCCTGATCCTGTCGTTAGATTCTAAAACAGCCTTGATCAGTCGCGGGTTATACCCAGCGGTAATAGAAGCTTGAACGATAGCGTTGACGTCTTTGGGTAAGCATTTACCGCCAAATCCGCGCTTGTCACGGAAGACTGCCGTATGCGAACGTCCGATGCGGCCATCGAGAAGCCAAAGCTCGCGCAGCTCATCATAGTCGACACCGAAGGCTTCGGCCATGTTGAAGAATTCATTACAAAAAGTGACCTTTGTAGCGAGAAAAGAATTTTCCATATATTTGACCAATTCAGCCGTGGTACTGTCAGTTTGCATATATCGAGGTTCCGCTCCGAGGATGGACTTGAAAAATGAAAGTATCGGCGCAGTAATCTCCTTCGGACCACCAATGGTCACAAAGTCGTGCTTTTTCATATCAGTCGGATCCGGATACCCTTTCCAAAATGGGATGTGGTAATGCCCTTCTCCGATATATTCAGGAGAGAACGCGATTTTCTTGCCGAATTTTTCACTGAGTCTTTTCGTAGTGCCGGGCGGTATCGTACTCTTGATGAGTATGAGTGGAGTAGTCAACCACTTGAGCGTACCTTCAATAGCGGAAAGTCCGGCAGTGCCATCTCGGCGCATCGGTGTGGGTACGCAAATGACCGCTAAATCGGCGGCGTTGATCTCTTCTGTGGAAGCAGATTCCAATGGCATGTTGATGTCGTAAATGAGAACATCAAAATGAGACTCAAAGAAGGCTGCCACAGCCTTGCCGACATAACCATAACCAATGACCGCAACTTTCTTTCTTGGCTGAGGCGTAGGCATATTATTAGGCTCCATACTAATCAGGAACCTGAAGTTGTCAATGCTTTACCAGTGAAGCTTGGTGAACGATGTCTTCGAGCCGACTCTCAATGCGATCTGAGCCATGAACAAATTGCCCGTATGTGCTGAATCCCTGGAAGCACATACGGCTGCAATTTGGAATGGCGACCTTGCGAGGAGACGAGGAGACAACATTCACCAAGCTTAAATCTATAAAACTATTTCTTCTTCTGCAGCTTCTGAAGCGTCACCAAGAGCGGCGAGCCGATGAAGATAGATGAGTATGTTCCAACAGCGATACCGATGATGAGAGCCAATGAGAAATGTTCCGTCGTGGATCCTCCGAGGATATACAGCACGATCAGAGCGATGAGGGTTGTGAGCGAGGTGTTGATGGATCTAGTGAAAGTCTGACTGATGCTCTCCCCTACAACTTCCGCGAAAGGCTTCCTCTCGGAGGCCAGCTTGAGGTTCTCGCGCACGCGATCGAAGACGACGATGGTGTCATGAACGGAAAATCCCAGGATGACCAGGAGCGCCGTGACGAAGAGCGTATCTACCTCGTAGCCGGCAAAATGTCCAAGGATGGAGAAAGCACCGACTGGGATGATAACATCGTGCACAAGGGCAATAATGGCCGTCAGGCCGTATTTCCAGGAAGAAACAGGCAACGACACCTTGCGAAAAGCGAAGGTGATGAAGATGACGATACCGATGATGACCAGAATGATCGACACGTAAGCCTTGCGGAGAGCTTCTGCTCCAAGGATCGGACCGATGGAATCAAAGGTCTTTATGACCGCCTGATCGTTTACCGACGATGGAGACACTGGTGTCGCGGTTACGCTCACAGAAGAAGATGAACCTAGAGAATTTGAAATGACCGTGCTCGATGCTGGGTTAGCTGTAACCGAAGCAGATTCGCTGGCATTCAAAACACCGAACACGAGGGCTTTCTCAGCCTGGTCGATCGGCTTCATGCGTACGATGTATTCATTGGAACCAGATGGTCGAATAGAAGCTCCGGCGTCGAGCTTTGACAACTCGGCTGAAATGACAGCCTGATTCGGTCTTCCATTTGGATACTGGACTTCGATCAATGTACCGCCGGCAAAATCGATGCCCGGCTTCAATCCCCAGAAGATGAGTGACAAAAATGATATGAGCACCAAGATGCCTGAGCAAGCGTAGAATATTTTTCTGTTATTGATGACCCACATGGTATTTGATTTCTAATTTCTCATTTTACTAAAACCGTTTCTGATAAGGAATTCGCTGAACTTCGTCTGGGTCTGCGGCGCAATGGCATAAAGGAACAGTCTTGAAACAGTAATGGCGCTGAACATAGAAACCAAGACACCGACAATGAAGACCAGGGCAAAACCAGTGACGATCGAGGTCGAGCCGAATTCGTAAAGGATGACACCGGTGATGATGCTGGAGATATTAGAATCGCGGATGGAAGTCCAAGCGCGGGTAAATCCTTCATGCATGGCATCCCAGATGCCACGGCCACGATTGAGTTCCTCCTTCATGCGTTCGAAGATGAGGATGTTGGCGTCCACAGCCATACCGATCGTTATGATGAAACCAGCGATACCGGCAGCAGTCAAAGTCACAGGGATCAATTTGAAAAGGGCCAGCATGAGAACCGTATATACTCCGAGAGCGATAACCGCCACAAAGCCCGGCAAACGGTACCAGATGATCAAGAATAGAGCGATGATGATGAAAGCGACGATACCAGCCTTGATTCCCCCATTCACGGCCTGCTGCCCGAGCGAAGGACCGATAGTCTGCGTGGAAATCAATGTTATCGGTACCGGAAGTGCTCCAAAGTTAATATTGCGAACAAGTTCTTTTGCTGCATTCACTGTAAATGAACCGCTGATCTCTGCTTTGCCATCAGCGATCTCGTCACGAATCACTGGAACGGATATAGGATTGCCATCAAGAAAGATCCCAAGATAATCATTGATATGAGCTTTAGTGATCTGATCGAACAGTTTCGTTCCATCACTGTTGAAGCTCAAACCGACTGAAGGCTCATTGGTGGTTGAATTGAATTGGAGAGACGCCTTGCCGACCATACCGCCGTTCAAACCAGTATCTTTGAATAGAGACAAATATGCCGCTTGCTCAGTAGTAGTTGAAAGATAGGATGTGCTGGATGCTTGGAAAGCTTTCATATCCGCCGCCGAAATAAGACGAAAATCTAGGGCAGGCGTAGCACCGATAGTCTTGACTGCTTCATCGACATTAGTGACTCCAGGAAGCTCGACGATGAGTTTGTAGGCGCTTTCCTTTGAGGAAAGAGCTGCACCCTGTTCAGTCTGGACCAGAGGCTCAGAAACTCCGAAAACGTTGACACGTCGTTCGACATCGTTTCGCAGTGCAGTCATAGAATCATTAACGTCAGTTGAGGCCAACTTGGAAATATCAGCCTGATATACCAAGTGCGTGCCTCCGGAAAGGTCTAGTCCCAGACGGAATGGGCTGGAGCTGCCAGCGCCATTGGTCGTATAAACAAAATAGCCGATTGCAGCGGCGATTATGAGAACCATGACGGCCCTAGCGCGGTGTTTTAACATGATTCAGTGTATTATAGGTATTTTGTAAGATAATGCAATATTGCTCGGTGACTATGTCCTTCTAGACGTCTGCGGAACTCACTCGTTGAATTTCTAGAAAAAATGCTCACGAGGTCATAGTGGTTCACATTTTTTCTAGAAATTCATACTTGTTCAGACAGTCCTCGACGTCTTTCAGGACATAGTCACCGAGTCTCGGGTAATTATCACACGCTGAAGGCGAAGAAAATCCTTTCGTTTGAGCGCTGTGGGCCAGCGGCAAACGAAAGGATTTTGGGAGACTTCAGCCATTAATTACCTCCCCACCCTCTTCAATAATATCTGAACTGTCCGCAAGACGATCTTCAAGTCCAGACCGAATGAGCGGTTCTTGATGTAATAAAGATCGTAAGAAAGCTTATTGGAAGTCTCGGCCGTATCGACAGCATGGTGTGGATGCGCCTGATGGTAGATCTGTGCCCAACCAGAGAGACCAGGTTTGACCAAGTGGCGAGCATTGTAATAAGGGATCTCCTCTTCATAGATAGCAGTGAGCGAAGGAAACTCCGAACGTGGACCGATCAAGGAAAGGTCGCCTCTGACAACATTCCAAAGCTGCGGCAATTCGTCTATGCGCGTCTTCCTGATGAATGACCCGACACGAGTGACACGAAGACGAGTGCCCTCTTTCGAATCGTACTTGCCATGATCTTCGCCGGACATGCTACGGAATTTTACTATCTTGACCAACTGACCATTTTTGCCGACTCGCTCTTGATATGTAAATAACGGCCCTTTGTCTTCCAATTTGATTGCCAAGTAAACGAACGGATAGAACAGGAGCGAGACCAAACCAGCTATGCCGCCGATGACAACATCGATAGTACGCTTCAGAGCATCATATATGACTCTGTTGCCAAGCACAGTATTAGAATTTTCCACCAACCACCGCTCTCCGACCATAGAGAGAGGCACCCTGTCGAAGATAGATTCGTAGAGGCGTCCAGCATCGATGATCTGGACGCCGCTGAATATGAGCGAGTAGAGGAATGGGATCGATGATTCAACCTTCGGATCGGAAAGATCCGCCACGATGATAGCAGCGTTCCTTTCTTTGACTTTCGCTGCTACTTGTCTGACTGTCTCATCGACTGAGATGTCCGGCCGAATTTTCCCTACAAAGATCAAGCCGTAACGAACGGAACCGTTAACCTCCTCAAAAAGATCATTTATCTCATCTCCACCACCGACTAGAATAGCCGGCTGTTTGCGAGCCTGCGAGATGACTGGGAACATAGCAACTCTCCAGACATAGAGCAGGGTCGTGGATATAGCGAAATAGATGATCAAGTTGGCTTTGGGAGCGATGGAGACCGGTGCGAAATAGAAGAAGATGACACCGATAGCCACATTGACTATCTGGACGGTCAAAAACAGGCTCCGACTGCCGTTGCGTAGCAAGGCCAAGCGCTTGTCGTACAGGCCAGCCGAGAGATTGACGAGGATGAAAATGGCGATCAGCACAGAAAAAGCCGGTATGTGCTGAGCTACCAGCGTACGATGTGGGATCGCCCCATAGCGCACCGAGAGGGTGAGGATAAGCGAGAAAACATAGGTGATGACATCGCCTATGGCCAAGACGAGGACGCCCCGAGAGTTGGCAAAAGTTGGCATGGACAAAACATTACCATTGATTTGGAGTTCTTTCAAGTACGCAACTGGCTCTGGCGAAGCTCCTCCTATCGTGCTAATTTTAAAGCGTGAAGATACTCTACATCATCACCAAATCCAATTGGGGCGGAGCTGGGCGTCACGTCTTCGATCTAGCCACAGCTATGAAAGACAAGGGTCATGATGTCTGGGTTGCGCTGGGAGGAAATGGCTTACTCAAAGAGAAGTTGGGGGCCGCCGGAATCTATACATTCTCCATCGCCGCTCTCGGACGCGACATTTCCATAGGCAAAGAAGCTGGCTCATTCAAGGAGATTTACTCCGTCATGAAAAGCAAGAAGCCGGACATCATCCACCTCCATAGCCCCAAAGCCGCTGGTTTGGGTTCCCTAGCCGGCCGACTCCTCGGCGTAAAACAGATCATCGTGACCGTGCACGGCTGGACATTCAATGAATCACGGCCCTGGTATGAACGGCTATCGATAACCTTCTTCTCCTGGCTGACAATGCTTTTTTCCCATACAACAGTGCTCATTTCCGAGCACGACCTTAGACAAGCCGCATATTTTCCTTTTGTAAAGAATAAGCTCAAATTGATTCCTCTAGGAATCCGGCCACCGACTTTCCTATCCGTAGAAGGCGTAAAGCAAGTATTGGCAAAACATATCGGCATGGATGTCGCTGAATTCGGCAAAAAGACCGTCATCGGCGTAATAGCTGAATTGCATCCAAATAAAGGACTCGGGTATATGTTGGAAGCTATGAGGACTGTGGCTGAACAGCACCCGCTGTCGATCTGCATCATCGTCGGAGTCGGCGAACTGTCTGCCTCGCTTCACATAAAGATCCAGGAATACAAACTCGATCAGCACGTCTTTTTGGCTGGATATCTGGATAATGCCGCTGAATACCTCAAAGCCTTTCATGTTTTTGTCCTACCATCGATCAAGGAAGGTTTACCTTATACGATCCTCGAGGCCGGCTCGGCTTCGCTCCCTGTCGTAGCCACTTCCGTTGGCGGCATTCCCGAGATCATCGATGACATGAAGTCCGGCATCCTGGTGCAACCGAAGAATTCTCGGGAACTTGGCCATGCGATCTCTTTTATGATCGAGCATCCTGAGGAACGAAAGAAGTACGGCGCTGCGCTCAAGGAAAAGGTTGCCACGAAATTCTCTCTAGATAGGATGATCTGGTTGGTGGAGGGGCTCTACTCGAAAAAGTAGAAGCTTGGTGAATGATGTCTTCGAGCCGACTCGCAATGCGATCTCTGCCATGAACAAATTGCCCGTATGCGCTGAATCCCTGGAAGCGCATACGGCTGCAATTTGGAATGGCGACCTTGCGAGGAGACGAGGAGACAACATTCACCAAGATTCCTACTGTGGCCCAATGAACTCATTCTTGGTCGCATCCTTGTGAGCCGAACGAGAATAGCGTCGCATCGCCATAAGGATCGCGAGGGCCAAGAATTCGCTCATAATATGCGTACCGCCATAGCTCATGAACGGTAACGGCGTTCCCGTGACCGGTAGCAGGTGCATATTCATACCGACGTTTATAAAAATGTGGACGATAAAGAAGATAGCCACGCCGGCACCGAAAAGTATTTCGAAATTGCTCGAGCCATGCAGAGCATTGACGATGATGCGCCAGATCAATATCCCATAAAGGGCGAAAAGAATGACGACGCCGGTAAATCCCCACTCCTCAGCAAAGGCAGCAAAGATAAAATCTGTCTGGAATTCTGGCAAGAATTTCAAGCGCGATTGCGTGCCATACCCGACCCCTTTGCCGACTAGACCGCCGGACCCGACGGCGATGGTCGATTGATATGCGTTGTAGCCGGCTCCGTGGATATCAGACAAGGGATGGATAAAATTGATGATACGCGCTTTTTGATAATTCTTGAAACCAAAGCTCCAAAGCAAGACAAAACAGATGGCGGCCATACCCGCCATAGCCAGCAAATGTTTCTTTGATATGCCAGAGATCAATACCATACCTAGCCAGATCAAGAAGATTATCATGGCCGAACCAAGGTCTGGATTCATAAGGACCAGAATGAAAAGAATGAATGTGTAGAAGCCGGATACCAAAATATGTCTAACATTCGCTATCTCTATGTGTCGTCGTGAAAAATACTTGGCTAGAATAATGATGATAGCGATCTTGGCAAAATCAGCCGGCTGAAAAGAAAATACCCCGAAATTAAACCAGCTCTGCGCGCCGTGAGAGACCTTTCCCAAAACGGAGAGAGTGCCGAGCAAGCCGACCGAGACGATGAATAAAGTCACGGAAACCCAAGTCGAACGCAAGAACCGCATGTCGATATTGGAGACTCCAAAGAACACCAGGAGCGCCACACCGATCCATATGAACTGGTGTGTAGCGAATGACGTATTCCCTGAGAAAGATCTCATAGTGATGAGCCCGGCCGCCAGGATCGGTATGATGGCCAAGAAGATCCACCAGTCGATGCCTCGGCTGCCGTCCTGACTTTTAAGATTGTAGGAAGATAATTTGTCCAATTGCATTAGGCCCATCATTCTGCCACAGGAAGAATCTCTTGGGAAATCACCTTACCGCCAAAGTCCGTCGGCCAGGTAAAAGGCGCCGTGACACTGCTATTCCCTGGGATACCATCGACCACGGTCTTGGAAAAACCCACGGGATTCTTATCCTGATCGTAGAGAATTGCGTAGACTTGAAGACGCGGCAGATCATTGACTGACACATTCGTGAGCGTCACTTGAAGCGATGAATTACCGCTTCCGCTTGTAAATTGAGTTTTTCCGACAACCAAAGAGGTCAACTGGTCAGTTTTTTTATTCCAATCAGGACTGCCGGTAAATTCGAAGAATGGTGCGACATTCGGAGGGTTGCCTCCGATCTTGACGGCCGAAAGAAAAGCTAAAGTATTCCGATGTGGCGGCAATGTCACCGTCCCCTTTGTATCAGAGATCGGTAAATTGAGAGCACTGTAGAGAACCATATGGAACGGAACATCGACGGCAACAGCATCTGTGTTTGGATTTTCGATATAAGCAGCCAAATTATAAATTCCTGGAGCGATTTCCTCATAGAACTTCCAATCGACTTTCGGAGGCAAATATGCGCTGGCGCAAAGCTTTTGGCAAGAACCGCCACAGTCAATTCCCTGCTCATAGCCGTTCTTTAGACCATCGAAACAGGTCGGCGCTTTGTAGAAATGTTCGTAAGATGGAACTCCAATAAGAACGACCGCCACAACGATAACGATCGAGGCATATGTATATTTTCGATGTTTTGACCAGGAAGACATATGTTATTGATTCGTAGGAGGAAGATTCTGGACATCAATTTGCGCCGAGGAATGGAATCCGTTTTGCGGAACCGTATTTATGTTAGCCGGAAACGCGTGAATTAGCGCCGCAAACATAGTAGCAAAGAACAAGATTATCAACATGCTGACGATCAAACCGATTATTCCCAAGATGATACCTGCCGTAGACATACCGCCCCCAGCCGCAAGGCCATGTTTTATTTTGCTCCTTGCCAAAATACCGAAGACTAATGCAAGTATGCCTGTCGGGATTCCGAGAGCGGGATTTGGTAATAAAGATACAATACCTAGGACCAGACTCGTTATCGCAAAACCTGATGTTTTTAAAGGCGCGCTATTGTACATAGGGCTATTGGTCGGAGGAACTTGGGGCACCGGAGGCACTTGTTGCGTAGGATTCATGTTTGAAGTATTAGCATCTCCCAATCTGTGTTGGGATTTTTTTATAATAAATAAATAGACAAGTAAGAACACTAATCCCCCGATGAGCATGCAAGCTACCCATAGAAGGAGCATTTTAAAGACAAGAGCCCAGATGCTTATCACAATGGACATGTTCTGCGCAAACATCGCTTGAAATGCCTGCGAAAATTGGTCCGTACTCGTACCATATTGCATGCCCACATTATCTCATAAATGCGAAAAAAGCCCAGCCCAAATATATGTTCTAGCTGGAGCCGAAGCGAAGTTATTGAACCCTATGTTCTGGCGACAAGCTACTTTCGCCCCTTAGGACTATCATCGCCGCAACTACGTTTCACTGCCGTGTTCGGAATGGGAACGGGTGGTGCCATAGCGCCAAATCACCAGAACGCAGGGTTCAATCCGCGTATTCATACCGTAAAATCAAGCAGAGATCACTCGCGTAATCTCAAAAGTAATGTCGTACAACTAACATAAGCTGACTTCCAGAGTTCCTAATAGGATCGACGGATTAGTACTTCACGGCTCAACACCTTACGGTGCGTACACCTAAAGCCTATCAACGTGATCATCTCTCACGGGTCTAATCGATACCTAATCTTGGGGCCGGCTTCGCGCTTATATGCTTTCAGCGCTTATCCGATCCAGACATAGCTGCCCTGCGGTGCCGTTGGCACGACAGCAGGTAGACCAGAGGTCTGTTCAACTCGGTCCTCTCGTACTAGAGTCAATTCCCCTCAAGTATCAACGCCTGCAGTAGATAGGAGACCAACCTGTCTCACGCTTGTTATCATCCCTTACGGGATGCAATGGACTATAGCTTCACTCCGACGTACGTCGGAGCTGTCGATGTTTAGTCTCTACGGGCGTTTCAATATCAAATCTTCAATCTCAAAATTTACATCTTGTCTTACGATAAGATTTTAGATTTGAGATTTTATTTTTAAGATTGTAACTTCCCTCGGTATTCTCCGCCGGCTGGCGGAATCCACCGATATTAATCGACTTCATCCCGATGTTACATCGGGACCGCCGTGGTTGATTGATTTTCCTTTCTATATATTAATTCAAACGAAATAATTTCACACATTCTCGAAGTGATTCAGACTGCCTGGAACACAGGAGGAAGGAGGACGGAGGACGGAGAAATCGCAATTGCGATCCTCCTTTCTCCTTTCTCCTTGCTTCGTGCGATTCCAAACGGTCTGAACCCAGCTCGCGTACCACTTTAATTGGCGAACAGCCAAACCTTTGGGAGCTCTTGATTGTTATCTGGGATTTCCCCCAGTATCAGACTATTCCATCGCCGTATTCATCCCGTCACCGGTATGAACCTTAGGCGCAAGCAGTGTTACACCGCACAAATCGTGCGCATGTCTCATGTTCCGATATGAATCAGAACAATCAGTCGTTAGAGGAGACGGGTATTTGGATCATTGAAGCAAAATTGCTCCGCCGACCGCTTGATCGTACGTTCAATTTTGACAATGCATCTGCTAAACGCGCATTTTCGATCAAATCTTGCTTTGTCATTACTTTCATTTGCAAAATTTGCATCGCAATAGTGACTTGTTTTTTCTTAAGCCGAGTATACGGCTCAATGAATTCAAGAATATTCTTTAGATCATCCTTTTCGCGGACGATCCAATCGTAAGTCGTATACGCAGTCCCCTTTCGGTTACTGCTTACGCGACCAATATTCCATTCTTCTACAAGACTATGCAATAATTCAGGTTCTTTCTGAGTGATTTTCAATTCCACTCGTACTCGAAAACCAAATCTCATCTCACGGTGACGCTCGATAGTTGCCATGATGCAACCATCGCCATCAATAAGTCCCGCGAGATATGCCCGCTTAACTTCAATACTCGCCTTTCCTACGGCACTAGCATTCATGTTAGATACTATTATAGCATCTGGGACCTGCGAAACAGCAAGTCACATGAAGAAGCCTCTACCGTATTGAGCTTGTTTGTTACCGTGAAGTTTCCCTCACGGAGAGAAGTTATGTTTTCTCCACCCCCAGGATGTGGTGAGCCGACATCGAGGTGCCGAACTCCGCCGTCGATATGAACTCTTAGGCGGAACTAGCCTGTTATCCCTAGAGTAGCTTTTGTCCGATAATCTTCCGCAGCATCTAACGCTTACGGTCGGTTCACTTGGCTCTGCTTTCGCATCTGCTCGACACGTACGTCTCGCAGTCAAGCCAGCTTGTGCCCATACACTATCGCCATGGTTTCCATTCACGGCTAGCTGACCTTAATAGGCTCCTCCGTTACTGTTTAGGAGGATAGCGCCCCACTAAAACTGTCCATCAGATACTGTCTCCCGGCGTTTATGCCGCCGAGGTTAGAATATACATGCTTAAAGATTGGTGTTTCATCGACGGATCAACACCCCCCGAGAGGGATGCATCAAATCCTACCAACTACGCTACGCATCAAGAACGTATAGTCAATATCAAATTACAGTAAAGCTTCTAGGGTCTTTTCGTCTAACTGCAGGTAACCGGCATCTTCACCGGTATTGTATTTTCACCGAGCAAGTCTCCGAGACAGTTCTCCAGTCATTACACTTTTCAACGCGCGGGAACTTACCCCGCAAGGAATTGCGCTACCTTAGGATCGTTATAGTTACGACCGACATTCACGAGGGCTTATAACAGTCACCACTACCCTTACGGATAGCAACGCCGTTATTTGACCTTCTCGCATTGGTCAAGTGTCACCCCCTATACTTCCTCTTACGAGTTCGCAGGGAGCTGTGTTTTTGTTAAACAGTTGCCAGAGATACTTTAGCTGCGGCCCTTTGAGTAAACAAAGGGCAAGCCTTATTCCGAAGTTACGGCTGCTTTTTTGCCGAGTTCCTTGGAGACCTCTCACTCGTTCGCCTAGGTCTACTCGACCTAACCACCTGTGTCGGTTTGCGGTACGGTTTTCATATAGATAATCTTAGAAGCTTTTCTTGGAAGCGCGCTTTGCTGTATTTTACCTTGCGGCATTTTCGCTCTACTTGGTTTCGGCCTTGAAGCCAGCATCCGGATTTACCAGGACACAACCTTATAGCCCGAACGTTAAATCCAATTATACGCACAGCATACTGCACTTCGTCACTCCATCGATCTACACGAAAGTCACGGAATATTAACCGTGTATCCATCGGGTGCGGCGTTCGCCATCCCCTTAGGACCGACTAACCCTTGGCTGATATACATTGCCAAGGAAACCTTGGTTTTTCGGCGTGCGGGATTCTCGCCCGCATTGCGGTTACTTGTGCCAACATTCTTACTTCGCAACGCTCCAGTGGGGGTCACCCCTTCACCTTCATCGCGATGCGAATACTCTCCTACCAATGGACGATGCCGAAGCACCATCCAGTTCTCAGTTTCGGTACGACGTTTAAGCCCCGATTATCTGCGGCGCGAAACCTCTCGATGAGTAAGCTGTTACGCTATTTTTAAATGATGGCTGCTTCTAAGCCTACATCCTCATTGTTAGAGAAGTTTCACTACCTTAAGCGCACTGAACGTCGATTTAGGGACCTTAAATTGAGATCCGGGCTGTTTCCCTTTTGTCCGATGGAGCTTAGCCCCCATAGACTAACTGCCGCATAATGACCTTGCGTATTCGGAGTTTGATAGGTCTCGTGGCCTTTCGGCCTGTCGAGATCTTCCAGTGCTCTACCCCGCAAGGGTAAGTGCGACGCGAACCCAAAAGTTCTTTCGGAGAGAACCAGCTATTACCAGATTCGATTAGCTTATCACTCCTTACCACACGTCATCCGATAGTTTTGCACGGCTAACCGGTTCGGGCCTTCATCCTCCTTTCGGAGAACTTCACCCTGCGCGTGGCAAGCTCATCTGGCTTCGGGTCTTTAGCAAACAACAAGCGCCCTGTTCAGACTCGGTTTCCCTGTGACTCCGGTCTCGCGACCTTAGTCGAGCTGCTTGCTAAAACTCGTTGGCTCATTCTTCAATAGGCACGCCATGACGGTCTTACGACCGCTCTGACTCCTTGTAGGCATATGGTTTCAGATCTATTTCACCGCCCTTCCGGGCTGCTTTTCACCTTTCCCTCACGGTACTTGTTCACTATCGGTCTTCTGAAGTATTTAGTCTTGCCGGTTAGTTCCGGCGGATTCCCCCGAGCTATTCGTGTCCCGGGGTACTTAAGAATGGAAACAAAGAAGATCATTTATTTTTGTCTAAGGGGCTATCACCCTCTGGGGCTCGTCTTTCCAGACGATTCGACTAACAAATGATTTTGTGACTCCTCTGCTATAAATAGCACGTCTCCACCTTGCAACCCTCAATCTAAATCGCAAAGCGTTTTCACGCCATTCCGACTTGCGTCGGAAAGGGCGAAATCCGCCCTACGATTTAGATTAAGTTTAGACTGTCTTCGCGTTCGCTCGCCGCTACTGACGAAATGCATGTTTGTTTATTTTCCTCCTGGTACTGAAATGTTTTACTTCCCAGGGTACGCTCCGCGCAATAAATTGCGTCGGTCATATGAGTTCATCATATGGGGTTTCCCCATTCGGACATTTTCGGATCAAAGGTTGCTCGGCACCTCCCCGAAACGTATCGCCGCCACGCCGCGTCCTTCATCGCCTTCAAGAAGCCAAGGCATCCACCATACGCCCTTTAAATTTCCTATTAGGAAATCTAAAAACCGCTTATGTTAATCCTGAAGTCGCCTACAAGCGACAACAGAACTTTGCGCCACATTCCCTGTTTAGAAGAATGCGACGACTTTACCTACATCACTGTCTATCAAACTCGACCCGAGCTTGATAGACCGTCTGCCGCTCATCTGTACTACAGACGATAGCAGACCTTACTTGATTTTTCCCGATGTCGCCTTACGGCTCATCGGGACGGTATGAAATTTTCAAATTACAGTCGTGCATCCGTTACAAAAGAAAAACCGCTCTATTTAGCGGCTACGTGTCACGCCCCATCACTGGAGTGTGGCTATGGCCGCTTATTTGTGTGGTTTATCTTTATTAACATTCGGTAGTGAACAGTATACGCACAGCCATATATAAGTCAATAGGCTATTGGTTCTGGGGATAAGATGGGCATAAGTTTAAAAGTTTAGAAAGTTAAAAGTCCATAAAGTCCGGATAATCCAGACTTTATGAACTTTCTAACTTGTAACTTTTTAACTTTAGCGACTATTCTCCGAGACTATGCATGGTCTTGTCGATGAGCTTCTGGGCTGCATCCTTGCCACCCAAACCAAAGGCCAAACCGATAGCCAAAGCACCACCAGCAAATACAGCAGTGATGACGGTCTGAATCAAAGCAGGGGCAACGCCAAGGTTGAACAAGGCGGTGAGCAAAGCAAAGATCCAGATAGCCCACTTGGTGATACGACCCAACAATTCAGCTGACTGAATATGAGCTGCGCGCGAGCTGGCGACGACAACCTTCTGCATGGTGTTAGCAACAACTACTGCAACCATCAGGATGAGAACTGCGATAATGACCTGTGGAAGATAATTGACGACTTCACGAAGGAAACTGGTGACTTGCTGAAGACCAAGGGTATCGAAGGCGGCCATCAGGAAGACGACGATGACGAACCATTTAACCAAGGAACCTACGAACAAACCAGAATTAAGATTGTGCCCGGCTCTCTTGACGACATCTTCGAGACCGGCGCTCTTCAAAGCCGCGTCAACCTTGAGCGACTTGAAAAGGCTCTCGACAAGCTTTTCTATAAGAGCGGCCAAGACCCAGCCGATTGCAAAGACGATCAGGGCCAAAATAAGATTTGGCACAAACGTCACTACCCCGTACCAGACGGACTGAAGCGACAACGTTAGGGCATCGCCCCAATTTTGAAAGAACATCATATGATTATTTATTTAAGCTATTAATTATGCGGTTAATGCCTTAATTATAGCACCGAACAGGTTATCCACAGATACGGGGTGTGGATAGAGTTTGAGATGGAATCAGACCTTTGGTGAGAGCGTTGTGGGCCAGCGGCGAACTAAAGGTCTGATTCCGTCTAATTACAATCCACACACTACTCTACTGCGGCTCAATTCCGATCCGATCCAGCAATGTGACGTGAGGATAATCGAGGATATCTCGAACCAGTCGGTCGTGGATACCAAAACGATACTCGAAATCTTGGGTTTCAAAAGCCGAATAAGCTATCTCCTTTCCTATCTCCGCTTCGATACCTTTGATGACAGATTCGATCTTGGTCAGATTGAGTTCATCGCCGACGATCAAGAGGTCGACTCGGGAATCCCAATTTTGAATGAAGACACCGGAGGCGATGAACAATTTGATGCGACCGGCATTGGTAAAGCGCTTGGCCAATGACTCATCGGCCTGCAAGCTGGTGATGGTCAGAAGATTCTTTAATGGATCTAGATAAGGAAACTTGGAATTCAAAATATATCCGATGCCTTGAACTTTCCTAGTTGTGATCTTATCGGCCCGGCCAGAAGTTTGGATATCTTTGGAGATCTGTCGTTTCTTTATAAGAATGTTAGCTTTCTCTAGAGCGCTAAGTTCTTTCTTGACCACTCTCGGCAATGATCGTGTCCGGCTGGCAACCTCTTTGAGGAAGAACGGGGTCGATGGATTGAAAAGGAAGAGGCGGAGGATCTTGATCTTCGTTTCGGATCCGAATAGAGCGGTAAGTGTTTCCATAGTATTGAGTGTGTCGTATTCTAGCAGAAAACGTATATCCTTGCATGTTTTATAAAATGATGTAATATAATGGTCAAGGCCAAAGACAGAAGGCGTTCCGATCGAGTCCTGAACGTATGTGAAGGACGAGCATCGGGAACAAGACCTTCCGAGGACGCTCCTCTATTTCGGCCACGGTCGATTACCTATAATTAAAGATTCCAGATTTCAATTAATAGGTTCCAAATAGATACCAGATTTCAGTAACGTGGAATCTGTATTCTGAAGTTTATTTGGAATCTGATGTTTGATAACTGGAACCTTCTAAACAAAATGGCTCGCACAAAAGATCAAAAGAAAGAGATCATCGAAAAGCTCAGCACCATCATGGGTGGCGCCAAGACACTGGTCTTCGTCAACTTCCATAGTTTGAAAGTCGGCGATGCCACAACGATGCGCAAACAGCTGACCAAAGATGGAGTCGGTTTCTTCGTAGCCAAGAAGTCCTTGACGGGATTGGCTCTGGCAGCGAAGAAATACCAAGGGACCGCCCCTGAACTTGCTGGTGAATTGGGTCTAGCCTACAGCACAGATCTCATCGCTCCAGCTCGAGGTGTCTACGAATTCCAAAAGAAATTCAAAGACCAAGTGACTATCGTCGGTGGTGTATTCGAGAGCAAGTATATGAATAAGGAAGAGATGATGGCTATCGCCACCATTCCTCCGCTCCAAACGCTCTACGGCATGTTCGTCAACGTCATCAATTCTCCTATCCAAGGTTTGGTGGTGTCGTTGGATCAGATCGCCAAGAAGAAGGTTTAGTTCTATTAATTATCAACTGAGGAGGACTTACCATGTCACTTCTCGGAACCACGGAGAAATCCTCGACGATTTTGTGCTCAAAATCGTCTGCGGAGGTTCCTCTAAATGACATGGTAAGTCCTCCTTATCAATCAATATCAATTAACATGGAAAATACAACAGTAGCAGTAGAAGTTCCGGCCAAATTCAAGACGTTGGTAGAATCGATCGAGAAGATGTCGGTTCTCGACTTGAATGAGCTCGTGAAATTATTGGAAAAGAAATTCGGAGTCTCCGCACAGGCCGCCGTTGCAGCAGCCCCAGCAGCAGGAGCCGGCGCAGCCGGTGAAGAGAAGAGCACCTTCGCGGTGCATTTGGCTTCATCCGGAGCGACAAAGATCGCAGTCATCAAAGTCGTCAAGGAAGTCTTGGCGCTCGGCTTGAAAGAAGCCAAGGACTTGGTTGACGCAGCTCCTTCCCTTTTGAAGGATGGCATGAAGAAGGAAGAGGCCGAGGCTTTCAAGAAGCAGATCGAGGCAGCTGGCGGAAAGGTAGAGTTGAAATAGATTTTCAGAGATATCTGACTCAAAAAGCGTCCCTGACTATGGGACGCTTTTTGTATTTGGCCTATATATAATGTGAATCCTATTTGTTATATCTTGAAAGCTCCAGCGTATTCAGGCGGTTATCCAACGCTTCCTGACGGCTTTCCGATACAGTCAGCCTCTTATCTACCTCAAATAAGCTGTGACGTATTTCAGCGATTGCCGGCTCTATCTGATTCTTTATCGTGTCCGCAATGCTATCCAATAGTTGAAGTTTCCTGCCAACAAATAACATTGACTTCAATATGAGCGGCAAACCTACGACCACAACAATGGCATTTATTATATTTAGTATATCCATGATATTCATTTATCCATTATACCATACCTGTCAAGCATGTCACCTATAATTAGCACAACTTGCGATCATTGCTGTGCATCCTCCATGTCCCTTACCATCGCTTCGACATTATCGATTATCTTTTGTTTGTTCGGCGCCGATACTTCCTTCATCTTCAGATGCCCCAAGTGAAAATCGAATGATCCTCCTTGCTTCTTGACCTGCTTCAGCTTTCCCTTGGATCGGAGATCCATGAGATGCTTCAGGCGCTGCGTGAGCTGCTTTCCATGAGGATCCGAACCAGCAAGACTCTGGATGATCTTCAAAGTTGAGCTAGCGATCGTTGTTAGATCTGGCAATGCACCGCGGTTTTGCTTGAAGGATTGGTCAACCGTTCCATCGCCATCGATGTCGAGAGCTAGTGGAGGCGTATAGCTCAAACTCGCCGGATTGTTTTGACTCAAAGCCGAAGATACGGTCGTACTAGCAGTTGAAAGCGGTGTGACTGGGAATTGTGAATACTCGACACTATCCAAAACTTGCGACCCTTGGACTTTCTCGATATCGAGAGTGGCAAAACCAAGATCCGTACCATTTGCCACTATCTTGAAAGACGTACCGGGATTCGGAAGAGTTATGTAGGTATCTTGCCCATCGGCGCTATCGTACGCCTGATAATCGCTATCAGGAATCTTCGTCTCATACGCACCTGTGTAATAGCTATCCCGTCCCGCCAGATTGGCTGGCAACGGAATCGGACCTGTGTGATTACCCTTATCATCGTAGATGTTAAGCTCGACCGGCGAATGCGTGCTCACACGAAACTGGATAGGCTCTTGATTTAGACTTGGGACTCCAACAGAAACACCCGGAAGATTCGCGACCTTACCGGAAGAGCCGCTAACGATCTGACCGATAACAGCTTCAGTCGTCGACGATTCCAGTATGTTCGCGTGGTTGATGTTTTGGTTCGCTTCACGCGACGCTTCTTTTAGATCGACTGCTATTGTGGTGCTTGCGTTGTATGCGGCGCTTGGCGCCACAACCGTGCCATCGCCGATCGCGGTCTGCAATATGTCGTGAGCCAGCTTGTCGACACAGACCAGGCCAAATAGAATCTCTATCGTGCAAACCGGAGAATTGTGATACGTAACAGACTTTGTCGTAGCCACGTTCCAACCGGCGATCGCCCAGTTAGCTATAGATTTTGGCCAGGCCATAGGATCAAGCAGTCCATGAAGAGCATTCCCAGCCGCGACTAAAGCTAGATTGCCTTTGATCGGAGAATTCGTATCTGTAAATGCTGGCACCTTCCTGACATTGCTTATATCCGTGATAAAAGCTGATTGGTCGCTGGCATTATCTATGGCCATAGGATACGACCCATCATTCAGATCCTTAACCGTCGTTGAAGCAAAAACGATGGTCGGGCTGAAGACCGAGCGGAAGAATTCTGCCGAAGGCAACAGCGAGTAGGCGCTGGACATATTTACTCCAAGCCCACGAGCCGTTGCCTGCGACGTGATGAGCCCATGAAAGATAGACTGGTGATCGCCATGCAAAAGTCCAACGATAGCTTCAGGAGTACCTAAATATGGGACACCTACGGAGATCACGGAGTCGATCAGACTGTCTTTGCCAAGATCCACCAAAGTCTTGACCAGATACTTGGCTATGAGTCCTCCATTGCTGTGTGCGATAAGCGTGACTTTGCCAGTCTTGGAACTGGAGGCCATGCGAGAGACGACGTCTACCAATGACTCCGTCGTTGTAGCCTTCTTCTCGCTCCCCGCAACCACTTCGTCTATGGGCTTTCGCCAATCATATCCGAAGGCTCGCCATTCATTCACCGTATCTTTGGAGACCATACCGTCGAGAAAACCCATGAACTTTCCATAGACATCTCGCAAACCGAGCGCTGAATCTATAGGCTGTCCGGAATATAGGGAAGCGTCTTTGCTCGTACCATCCGGATTTAGGTACAGACCAGTGACATCGGAATTTATGTTCGGTTCCCATAACTGATCGGTATTCTTGATAAGACCGAGCGGCGACAACCTTGGCTTGTAGAGACGCGTCCCTTCAAGGCCTGGAATGAATAGTATGCTTGAACAGCAAAGCGCAGCCGCTTTATCAGGATCATTTTTAAGCCACGGATCATAAACGACTGCGCCCATAACCGTATTGGTAGTAGTAGCCAATGGCCCGTCATCAGTACCCCACCAATTATTAGTAGCATCGACCATAGTCGTGTCTGTATTCTTTATAGCCGCTTGACTGTTATTTATCAGAATCGAATCATGAATAGAAACTGAAGGAGGGTCGCTTGTATCCAGAGCGTTGCCTATACCGCCGGTACCTGAATAAGGATCTATGGATTCAACTGAATGCAGAACCGGCGTCGTAGGCACGACATAGATCCCAAACTGATTGTCAGTCAAGCGACTACCGCTAATATTCACAGTGCTCCCTTGCGAATGTATAGCTTGTGAAGCTCCGGATATAGTTGAGCTGGCTATATCCACGCGGGTCCGCGAAATATTCAGACCCCCTGACAACGAAATGTTCGCAAAACTGATCGTTGAAGTTCCAAGAATAGCCATCGTGCCTGGACCGCTAATAGTTACAGGTTGGCCTATTTGACCATCGATCTGCATACTGCCGCGAATAAAGAAAGCATCGTAACCTTCCAGTGAAGGATCAGCCACGACCGAGACGCCGGGGCCAATAGTCAGCGTCTCTCCTGCTGGAACGGTGATTCCATCTTGAAGGATATAAGGGCTATCGGCTGATGTCCAAACCGCGCCATTATTCAAATATCCAGAGCTTATGATCGTATCGGCATAAGCGATATTAAAGGTTCCGGCGAAAGCTAATAGCGCGGCGACGAATGTCGCCAAAGCAAGGATGATTTTCTTCATATGATTTCATATAATTAAATGGCTGCTAATATAAGATCAGCCTATCAAACCGAAATGAAGAAACTATGAAAAATGTCTCAAGAAACGATAAAAATAGTTTCAAGAAATCATGAAGGATTGCATGCGAGACAACCTGTGTTTTGTTTCATAACTGTGGGCCAGTTTGAAACAAAACACAGGTTGTCTCGCAATCAAAAAAGATTTATCGATTCAAGGAAGCAGTAGGAGAACCTGGTGAGGAGGAGACGCGACCCACGACATAGAGAACGGCAAAACTCATGCAGAGTATACAAACAAACCCGATGAGAAATTTAAAGAAACTCCGGTCGAATGGGTTTACCATGCCATAATTCTATCACAACTGATTACGACGAGACAAAATCAACTGAAATGCTGACCGTTCAGAATTACACCACGAATCAGCCGAAATGTGCTAGAGTAATCGGCATTAGAGAAACAATATGTTCAACGAGCTTATAAAACGCCACAAATTGGCCATAGCATTCATAGGCGATGTGATCGTATTTGTATTATCCGCACTGGTGATCTTATATGTCAGGTACGGCAATGAGTATTTAGCTAAACAATTCTCTTTCCACTTGGCTCCATTTTTTGTCGTTATGGTTATATGGCTGGTCATCTTCTATATCTCCAATCTTTACACTTACAAGGCATTCCAAAATATCGTGGAGATAGCCAAACGCCTTAGCACAACTCTGGTCATCAGTTTCTTCATCACTATAACCATTTTTTATATCTTCAGCCGGTTCTTCGAGCTGACACCCAAGGCCAATCTAGTATTTTTGACTATCGCCTTTGGCGTATTGGATATCCTATGGCGCTACGCCCTCCGGAAGATCTTCATTAGAAAAGCCTATCGTTCGAACATACTTGCACTAGCCTCTTCTCCGCTCATGAAGGAGATAACCGAGCACGTGAACAACAACCCACAGCTTGGATATTCGATCTTTCCATTCAATGGCGACATGTCAACGGACGACATGTCCATGTTGACCGACACCATTCAAATATATTCCATAACCCAAATGGTGGTCGATGGAAAGTTCTTGAGGAACCGCGCTGTCACAAAATTGCTATATGGAATCCTATCGAGACAGATAGAGATATCCACGTTGACTGATTTCTACGAGACTTTGTTCGGCTGCATACCACTCGGTGAAATAGAAGAAGAATGGTTCATAAGAGAGATAACCAAGAATAAGAGCATATATGAATCGATGAAACACCTAGTCGAGATCCTGGTCATCATAATCACCCTGCCGATCACTTTTATCTTGAGTGCAATCATGGCCTGTATGGTAGCTGCGACATCACGCGGACCGGTCATATTTAGACAGGAAAGGACCGGAAAGGACGATGCACCATTCACCCTCTACAAATTCCGAACTATGAAGATAGGACGAGATGGGCCATTATGGACGTGTGAGGGTGACGATCGTGTTACCACTATCGGCAAATTCTTGAGATACACCCATCTCGATGAAATGCCCCAACTGTGGAATGTACTTAGAGGCGACATCTCATTCATCGGCCCGAGACCAGAACGAACCGAACTCTCCAAGATCTATGGAGAGATTCCCTACTATGAGATACGCCACATCGTGAAACCAGGCATCATCGGTTGGGCCCAGATCAATTACAAACCCTCGACCACGGTTGAAGAAGCCAGGCAGAAATTCCAGTTCGATCTGTATTACATAAAGAATCGCTCGTTCGTCCTTGATGGTTTCATATTCCTAAAGACAATCCGGATGTTCTTCTTGAAGTCTTAGAGCGCGGCTCACATGTCGCTCTTACATGAACTGTCCTAGCTTTCGTAACGGCTTCAATGCCGCGAAATAAAATGGGGCTTTGAGACTATTGGTTTTCCAAGCCTTCCGATCTTCCTGATTGGCCAGAAATCTCCTACTGAGAGAACTGTTACTATTACCGCCTGTACGCATCTTTACCAGCACCTTTGGGATATAAGCGGCAGTGGCATTGTTCTTATATAAAAAACGCAGAACCAGTTCGTAGTCATTGGATACTTTCATCCAGGTATTGAACATGCCGTATTTATCATAAAGATTTTTCTTGGCGAAGAAAGTCGGGTGTGGCGGCATCCAGCCTGTCTTGAATTTAGATTTCTGATATTCGCCAGCCCTCCAGAGACGTCGCACAATAGATGTGTCTTGGGGATCGATATAGACCAGATCACCATAAACCGTATCAACCGAGGATGACTTGAATTTGTCCGCAACGTTTTGAATGACAGAGCTATCGGCATAGAAGTCATCCGAGTTCAGGATGCCGACAATATCCCCTGTTGTGAGAGCTATCCCCTTATTGAAGGCATCGAATATGCCGTTATCTTTTTCGGAAATGACGCGAGTGATCCGGTCTTTGTATCTATTCACAATATCCAAAGTACCATCAGTGGATCCGCCATCGACGATGATGTATTCGACGTTCGGATACGTCTGACCGACAATGCTTTTGATCGTATCTTCGACGGTGTCGGCACTATTGTAAGTGGCTGTGATTATAGAAATTTTCATTTAGGATGTATATCCTTTCTGCGACAAAATAGCCACCCGTGATCGAGGCTCTGCCCGATGATATCGAATTCTTGGGGATGTTCTCTGATGAACTTGGCGCTTCGGAAATGCTTTAAATGATGGATATCGTCGAGCAACAAATAATATCCTCTATCTTTCATTTCCTTACGAACCGTCATGAATTCGAGCCACCCCATGCCTCCAGCCGAATCGAGGATGAAGAGTATTGTATCGCGCCTATGCATCTCGATAAGTTCTTTCAACAACCCCTCTTTTGGTCGTGACTTGAAGATAGAGAACAAATTGGCCGCCTTGCCGCCAAGATAACCTTCTACCTCTCTCGAGTAGAAACTGACTGGATCCTTCGTGTCATCGATAAATATGTCTGGGTATCTATCGTGATGTAATATCGCTTCGTCATTCCTGATAAAATCCAGGGCTTCTTGCATGCGGACTGAACAACCGAACAAACACCTGACGAACGGCAGGTCTTTGAGGTTTCTTTTCGCTTTTCTGTGCGAATTGTGATTAATCTCGATCGTATAGAACACATTCGGTGGCGACTTTTTGAAGAAATTTCCAACGGTTCTGGTCGAACCGGTCCCTTCAAAGGTCCCGCTCTCGATTATTACATCAATTTTGCGCCCACCTAGACATTTCAAGGATTTCAAAAGCCCATCGCTATCGATCATCCTTATGCTGCTCTGCGCGTATTCACTATAATTCTTCATGATTTTTCGTACATCATATCACAAACCATTCCACGGAACTTATGAGACATAGCCGATGTGATCTGGACTATCGCATCATAGACACTGATATCCTCAATACATTTGGATGGCTTGCCAGGATTTGTATTCGCACACATCCAATTGTCATTCTTACATGTCATATTTTTGTCATAGACTATCCTGTTCATCGCCGGGTCACCGTAGGGAAAATGCTTACCGAAGTGGCCTCCGCCGAGCAAGCATACCGTCTTGCAACCGACAGCCGCCGCCAGGTGCAATGTCGATGTTTCTGAGCCAAAATAGAGCTCCGCACCATGAAGTATCCCAGCTAGCACTCTAAAAGAAGTCTTACCCATCATGTTGACCATCCTGTCTTTACCATGCGAACTCTTGATCTCTTCGAATAAGTAAGCCTCATTCTTAGTTCCTGAAAATACCACAGTCATACCGCTGTCTATGAAGAAATCGACGACGGCGCTAAATTTCTGCGTAGGCCATATCCTGCATGGATTATCTGCTCCCATATGGACTAACACATATTTCTCACCATCTCGAAGCCCGTTCTCCTTAAGCAGTCTGTGCGCTTCAGCTGACCAATCTGGGAGAACCGGTATCTTCGGAATCAAATCGATATCTCCCTTATATCCCAAAGACGTTACAAGTTTCCTGTATCTGTCCGCTTCTGGTGTGACATCCGTCGTAGAACTAACCAAGCGCGAATATATCTTATTATTCTCGTTTTTTAGTCTTATATCGTCATACATGCTCGACGCATCTCCATCGAATCCAATTTTTACTGAGGAAATGGCCATGTTGACAAGCTCATCGCTCATGAATGACCTAGAGTACATCGGGCAAAGGACTACATCAAAACGCTCTTTCCTAAGCTTGAAAAAGAATTTGACGAAATACGAAGGATCCAATATGAATCTCCTGACCTCGATTCCCATGAATCTGTCTATCTCAGGGAACCAGCCGGCAACCTCGCTAACTTTCTGGTTGCCTAGAAATGTCATCTCGTAATCTCTGTAAATGGATCTCAGATATTTAAGGGTAGGAGAAAAGATTATGAAATCTCCGATGTTATCGGGTCTCACGATAAGGAGTTTCTTGCGCTCCGACCTCTTGCGAGAGACCCAGAAAAACAGAAATGAAAGGACTTTCAAATACTGACGTCTCGATTCCTGGTATCCTGCTTTTCTCAATACGAGACGCGCAGCCTTTCTCGACCTTATGACGAAAGTCCGAACCAACATACGGACTCCCCTGCCAGAAGCCTTCGCTTTTCTGACAATGAAACGCGCAAGCCAGATCCTCCTTAGGGCCATAACCCTCTTTGACTTCAAATACTCGCGGTAATCGAAATACGGAAAATGGTCCTGTAGCTTAATCGCTAGCTGGGGAGGGATATCAGAATAATCACCTGAAAAGACGTCTCCGCAGATCTTCTCGCATTCTGAAATCGATATGGGACATAATTCGTTATAATGCTTGAAATAACAGTCGACAAAATTCTTTGCGACGATGCCAGCCTTGGTTCCCTCTGCTGAATCCCCTCCCAGCGTGTAAGTTGAGAAGCATTGTGGAACAAAGACGCTCTTGTATTTCTTCAAACATAGGCGCAAGGTCAGATCGTAATCTGCCATGTATTTATAAGACGGATTGAACAGGCCTTCTTTCATGATCGTCTCCCGGTCATAGAACATCGTCTGGTGGTTTGGGACCGCTGTGAAAAAGACTCTCGACATATCCGGAACGGAAACGATCTCTCTCCCTGTCTCAGCATCAAGGTTCACGACTGGCGCATAAGAGAACGTCGCGCCAGAGCCTATGAGAGAACCTACGGAATGAAGAATCCCGTTCCTATCATGATAAAAATCGTCGCTATGCATAAAGGTGATATATTTACCATGTGCCATTCGTACACCTTTATTCATTGCATCTGCTATCCCACGATCAGCTTCTGATATATATATGAGCCAGCCCTTCTTCGAATATTCCTCAAGGATGCGGACCGTACCATCCTTCGACCCACCATCGATTACTATGTGCTCGACATTCGGGTAGTTCTGATTATGAACAGATTCTATACAACGCCGAAGAGATGCTTCGCGACCATTCAATATCACATCCTTAGCCACGGTGACTACGGAGGTCACCGGACGCTCAGGGAGAAAAGCGTTGATGCGATCATTTTTTTTAGATTGGACATATCCTTGGTAATCGAAATATGGGCGGAAATCGGCCAGTTTCTTAGCCAACTGCTCCGGAACGTCCTTATAGCTGCAGGCAAATATATCTCGTGACATCTTGTCACACTCCGCCCTAGTAATCGGGTATAGCGTGCTGTAATGATCGAAATACATATCCGAAACCTCTCTGGCGACCTTTCCATTCTCCGTGCCCTGAAATGAATTTCCTCCGAGACTATAAGTCGCAAAACATTTTTCGACATACACGCTCTTCAGCTTTTTTAGACAAAGGCGGACGGTCAAGTCATAATCTCCGACATATCTATAGATTGTATTGAACGCTCCAGCGTCTATTACCGCCTGCCTCTCATAGAACATCGTCTGGTGATTTGGGACAACGGAGCAGAATACTTTTGATATATCCGGGGCATAGCGCGTCTTCGTGCCAGTGGAGACATCTAGGTTGATGACTGGAGCGTATGAAAATACCGCTCCGGACCCCATGAGAGCCCTGATGGAACTTTCTACACCCTCCTTGTCATGATAAAAGTCATCGCTGTTCAGGAAAGTTAAATATCTTCCATTGGCCTCTTTAATGCCCTTATTCATCCCAAAGAAAAGCCCCTTATCCGGTTCAGATACATATCGCAGCCAACCCATTTCAGCATAATCTTCCAATAATTCGACCGTGCCATCAGTAGAACCTCCGTCTATGACGAGGTGATCGATCTTCTGATAGCTTTGCTCACGGACCGAATTTATGCATCGTCGGAGGACCTCCTCTCTACCGGCTTTGAGCACGTTAAGGACAACGGTAATAACAGTTACAATGGGCATATCCTTCAAGTCTCCCTGGTATTCATCTGCCTTCCGATTCACCTCTGAATCGGCTTCGACTGTTAGAATGGTCTTTTTCCTCGCTAATCTAAACATTAACAAGAGCAACGTCCTTCTAGTAGATCCCCTTGGTATCAATTTATTGACAACCCTTCTGGCACGTAACACCGATTTCCAACCGAAAGAACGATGGATCTGAAGAAGCTCTTCCGTTGTTTTTGCCAATTCCTTCGATCTCTCACGGAGGTCCCTTGAGATCGGCCAATGGGGATCAGAGAATGAAATAGGAGGCGGTGTGTAGAGTGATCTATATGCATAAGGTATGTTCTTGATCTCGTCATGTCCCCTCTTGTGGAGTTCCCTCAGATAACCATGCGCCAGCATTCTGAAGATCTGCTTGTCATCTAGGGTCACGTCAAAATAGAAGTTTTCCGTAGTATCCAATTTAAGCTGAGAGAAATGGAAAAAGACCAATCTTTCTTTCCCGACATAATACACCCCGTTCTCGCATCTGATCATGTTTGGAGAATAATTCCAATGAGCGATGTTATACGCTCGATTCTTGTATATATCGACGAAATCGAATATCAGAGGGGCCATATCCAATATTTTTTGATCAACGAACATATGCCTGCTCGGCGCATTGAAACAATGATCGAAAAGCTTGTTCTTGTGCCACTCAAGAAATCTCATCGAATTCGCGTCGTTTTTGAATATATAAAATCCGCTGTTATAAAGACCGTTAGCGAAGAATGAATTTTCAAATCGATAATCTTCAACCTTATCGTACGCTTCGAAGTCACTCATGTGCGGAGTCAGCAACACGCTAATATTCTTGTTCTTATCGACACGATCAAAGACCTCTTTCATTGACGTATATACATAGATATCTGTGTCCAGATAAGCCAGGTTCTTGATTTCCTTATGAGTTTTCAATAGCCACTCCATGAAATGCGGCCGAAGGACATTCGACATCTCAAATGCAGAGTATTTCTTTATAAGCTCATCGAGCTTCGGTATTTTCAGATCCTTCAAAAAAACAGGCGTAAAGTCGAACTGACCTATGATGTCTTTGTACTTTTCTTGGTAATCAAAGATTAAAACGTAGTGCGGTTCAGTATGCCCCGCACGTCTCAAAGAGTCGTTTAAAACCGCCGCACCAGCGGCATGATTTACAGTACATATAGAACAAAAAGCGTTATTGGTTTTCATTTGTTTTGCGCTTGATCAGCAAGTGGATGAGACTCGACAAGCCAGATTTGATCCTATCTCTCATACGCTCCCCCGGGATGAAAAATACCCATATTTTCCTAAAGCATAGAGCCATCCGCCAGGCACGGGAACGATAGATGCTATTCAGCTCATAGGATTTGGTTTCAAGCTGTGCTTCTGTATATATCAATTTTTTTGAGATCAGGTCAAGGTGTGATCTGGTATCATTCAAGTCAGCCTCAGCCATGGTAAAATTCTTTCTGGAACTTTCAAGCGCTGCTTTCGTTGAATCAAGAATGGCCGACTGATCTTTGACGGAATCAGCAAACTTGGAGAATATCGATATGCTCGAAAATAATTCGTTTTCAAATAGTGGACGATATTTAACGCTTTTCGAATGATGGAATGTCAGGACGTCATAGTAATACACCGTCTTTTTATCTATGTCGCCGATCAATCTTTTGAGCTCCTTCTGATCGGACAGATCGATGATCTTCACTGGAATCCCATAGTTGTCATAGAACAAAGCGTCATGATAACCGTTCTTGTGGAGATAATCGAAGACGTCCAGAGGTTCAGTATCAGTCACCGAATATAATTCGGGATCAAATTCAAAATATATCACCGGTTTCGTCTCTTTGAGAAAGTTCTTCCCGCTTTTTAGGACGCTGAAGTCGAATCCGTCGGTATCGATCTTGAGTAGATTAGCCTTATCGAATGAAACGTGCTCATCTATCATTCTGTCCAAGCTTTTTATCCTCACACCGTTATGCGTGTCGGTTTTAAGACCTGGAACAATCCTAGCGGTCCCGTGCTCACGATGAACCTCAAGTTTTTTGTTTTTTCGCGACTCTTCACCGCAATAACTTCCCTCTATGACGATCTTACTATCTGTGACACGGCTCGTATTAGTTCTTAATAGCGGCAAAAAATCCTCATCTCCCTCAACGCACAGAAATGTTCCGGAGATTCTATCGGTGACAAGAAACACCGTGTCGCCAATATTCGCGCCAATGTCTATCATTGTTAGATATCCGTCGATCTGGTTGATCTCTTCGGATATCCTCGGCAATGCTCGATCATAGGACGCTGAACCCGTATAATAAGTAGGCAGCTTATGAGAGGCCCGTATCTGCATGAACCTCTCACCGATCTTTTTCTCCACAATTGGATCTTTTTCGTCTTCTCTGGTCATATTGTTAGTTCCACTTATAGCCTATATTCACCATGCCAAAATTCTTATCTTTGGAGAATACTTGGAAAGACTTCATCCTCGGAACATAATCGTAAGCGTTATGGACGTTATCACCATATATAGCGAATCCGACATAATATGAATTCGTTCTCAGGGGGATATTTTTATAATCGACCTGACAATATCCATTCTTCTTGTATTTCTGGGTGTCGACCTCATCCATAAAAGTATTGACCCCGAAAGCATAATTCCCATCGTCATTATATATTGCCAAGCCAAAATTCAATTCAGCGACTTCCTTGTGTTGCTTGAAATAGACCCTGATCGACATATCATCTCCGCTTACAAAGACATTCTTCGGCTTACCATTCTTGTCGAGAAATTCCACACCCGTTATCACCACCGCCTTGCCGCCATCCCCGTCCCTTTCGGCATCCTCGGCTTTAGAACCTTTAGCGCCTTTTTGTTCTTTGATCCTAGCCATCTCTTGATCCCTCATAACCCTCCTCTCCTCATCTGACATATTCTGATAAATGTATCCGTTCGCCACCTCTTCAGCGCTGCCGATCATGACCACCTCGCCGCTACGGAGCAGCATGGCGCGATCACAATACTTCCGCATCGTGGAGATATCGTGAGTGACCAAGATGACAGTCTTGCCCATGTCTTTGTAGCGAACAAACTCCCGAAGACATTTTGATTGGAAATTGGAATCGCCGACTGCCAAAACCTCATCCATGAGAAGTATCTCGCGATTGGCATGGATGGCCACGGAAAAAGCCAGCCTGACTTGCATGCCGGAAGAATAATTTTTTATCTTCTGGTCAATGAATCGCTCTAATTCAGAAAATGCCACGATAGAATCGAATTTTTCATCGATCTCCTTCTCACAGAGGCCAAGGACGGTAGCATTCAGATAGATATTGTCACGGCCAGAAAGTTCAGGATTGAAACCTATGCCAAGCTCGAGAAAGGGCGAGACTAGACCGTTGATATTTATCACGCCCTTGTTCGCGGTATAAACGCCAGCCAAGATCTTTAACAAGGTCGATTTACCGCTTCCATTTCGGCCTATGATGCCAAAAAATTCTCCCTTTTTTACCTCGAATGAGACATCCTTCAAAGCGTAGAAAGATTCGTAGGAATTTCTTTTAAAGAAGTTGACGAAGGCGCTCCGTAAAGTGCTTATCTTTTCATGAGGGATCGTGAACTGTTTGAAAACGTTCTTAACAGAAATAGCGATGGGACGATCCTTTTTGCTCGCGGCTGAATTGTTATCGGTTGTTGATGTCATATGAGTTCGGCAACAGTCTTTTCGTATTTCCGGAAGACTAGGAACGCGATCACTCCGGCCAAGACGATCCCGGCGACCATAGCCATGAAATGCCAGAATGTGGTGTAGTTGTTATTGATCAATCCTTGTTTGGAATAATTCACAATAAAAGCAAACGGGTTGAGTAAGATGATCTGCCAATATCTGACGGGTAAGGATGTCAGCGGATATATGACAGGCGATGCATACATTATGACCGAAAGAAGCACTTCCCAGATCGTCGACAAGTCGCGAAACCGGACATAGAATGGCGCTGTCAGGAAAGAGAAAGCCACCGCCAAGATATAGAGGAGCAGTGCGTATACAATGAACATGGCCACACCGCCCAAGGTAGGTATTCTGCCATAATATACAAAGAACAGAGCCAAAACGATCAGGTTCATGCCGAAGACGAACAGAGCATTCATTGTCGATCCCAAAACAATAGTCCAACGAGGCACATAGATCTTGGTCACAAGTTGCGCTTTGTTGACGAGCGACATGAGGCCAGTCATGGTAGCTTCAGAGAAGAATTGAAAAAGGAGCAACGCAGTCAATAGTTCCAATGGATAATATGGCGTACCGGAATTACGGAAATTGAAAATGGACGAAAAGACAAAGTTTAAAATAGTGAACATAAGGAGCGGCTTCAAGATCACCCAGACATAGCCGAGGACGCTACCATGGTAACGGAGCTTGAAATCGGTCTTGGCTATGCGCATCACCAATTCCCGGTAATTTTCGTGGCTTTTAGTCATAAAGCGGCTAGGCATTGCTATTCATTTATAGCACCGCCATGGCCTAAAGTATAGCATTTTGTCGTCCTATATCCCCTTGTTGAGAAGCGTCCTGGTCTAGACTGCTACTATTTTTGCATTAGCTTGATCATTCCGTCCACACCTGTTTTTAGTTCCGGATGAACGCTCTCGAGTATCAATAACGTCTGAATAGCTTGTTGCACCATCCCTTGAGAATATTCCATCTGCGCCTGAGCAATCACGATATTCGCATCATCAGAAAAGAACGTCACGCCTTTGAATAGAACAAACAGCTTATTGGAATCATTGCTAGTAGCATAACTCTGGACATTTTTCAAAGTAGTGTTGAACAATGCGTCATTAGGGAGTATTGCATGAGCTTGAACATCATTACCCGCCAACTGAAGCGCGATAGCGTAGGCTTTTGCCACCTGAACATATTGTGGAGTAGCATCATATGCCTCTTTCAAGACCTTCACAGCTTGGTCATATTTCTTCATATATATGAGGTCGGCTGCAAACTCAAAATCGAACATCTGTCTAGCAGGTGATAATTCATGGGCTTTGGAAAGATAGGTTTCTGCGGCACCGATTTGACCAGTTTGATTTAGAGATAACCCGGCAAAATAATAGCTCCGCGCGTCTAGAGGTGTCGATCTGATTTGATTCGCCATCTCTCGACTGGCTAATTCGGTAAATTCCTGTTTGCGGTCTCTTGTAAAATCCGCATCCCAGTACGAACCGACAAAACATGAATACAATTGCTCTCGCGCCTCCTGTTCGATCATATACACGTTCGAATCAACAACCTTACGGAACGCTTCTATATTCACATCCTTGCTGCCGCAGGTGCCAACGGCGATAACTATTTCCCGAGCAACAACGATCTGTTTCGCCGAAAAGAAGTAGATCGTGACCGCCAACAATATCGTCAGTACCGGCAAAGCGACATAATTTACAACCTCCCGCTTCATCGGGTTCGCACCGAACCATTTTATCTGGCGACCTTCTCTAAATGCGTTAACATACGCGAGCAACGCAAAGAATGGGACGTAACTGCCCAGATTGTCAAAAACAAAAAGATTGTTTATAGCATAAGCGACGAGAAGACCGGTTAGAATGCTTTTTTCGCCGATACTTGATAGCGATTTCCAGATATAGATAATAAACAATATGTAAAGCATCAAGTATGATAAGAGACCGACAATGCCGGAATCGACCAAAGTATCGAGAAAGACGTTATGTGCGCGATCAAACCATTGTTCTTGGCCATCCATAGCCGGATTATAATGTTCTTGAAATACATAACTGAAATTTTCTTGTCCCCACCCCAGAATCGGCCTCTCCATCGCGCCTTTCAGAGCCATCGGCCAAATGTATAGCCTCGACTGATTTGAGGCGTCACTGATCGAAATCGAGGCGAATCTATTCAAGATTGGACTATTTCGTATAAATGAAGCATTTCGGTTCAACCAGAAAATACATCCCGCGATCAATAGTAGGCCTATGATTCCCGCCGAGATCCAGCGCAATTTGTTCGACTCGCTCTTCCTGAATATCGCAAACAAGATCAGAGCTGATAAAAGGCCCCCTACGAGACCCAAGATCGCAGCCCGCGTCTGTGTTTCAAAAATGACAAAGCTGAATAGGACAACAAGAATGATATACGCCCACCGAAACGACTTATTCGACTCGATGTTCTTGTTGGACAGGATAGCTTTTGACTTGGCGACAATAAATAGATACAGAGAAATAAAGACATTGAAAATCATATAGACAGCCAGAAATTCGGCATTGCCGAATGACGCATCTAATCGGCCGAAATCTTTATGGAAACTTACCCAGCCTAATAATTGAAATAGGCCATAGATCGCCACGACACCGGCAACAAGCAAAGAAAAGTTCAACCATCTACGCCACAGAAGTTTTCCATCTTCACTGGCGCCGAACACGCTAGTTATGACTATATAGAAAGCCCATAGATGAATAATCGTTATCCAACCGTCCATACGTTCAAGGTTCGACCATAAGCTACGCAAGACTTCGACTCCAAGCAAGTCCGCGATAAGCGCGACGATCGCGAATATGCTCACGGCAATAGATAGTGACGACAACTTAGGCCTATATTTCGCATCCAATAAAGCCAGCGAGACCCAGCCGACAAAAGCTATTTCTACGATTACCCTAAAAAAGAAGGCTTTTCCGGTAATGAAAGGAAAAATGAAAGATTTCGTGACGATCAACGGAAATATCGGCACGAGAAATAATGCCGCAATCGTGATATATCTAATTATCTTTTTTGATTCCATATAGCTTAACATTCTTTATATGCCCTTATTTAGGAGTGCCCTAGTCGCCGGACCGACAACGCCGATAACGGTCAAACCGTTCTTTTTCTGAAAAGCTTCCACGGCAGATTTTGTTTGCAAACCAAAATATCCAGTAGGAGAACTAGAAAAAAATCCGTCCGCTTTTAGCCTCTGCTGTAATGCCAGAACTTCGCGGTCAGATACTCCGTAGTCAGTCATGCCTGGATACAAATATTTTGTGAAGCTGCCGGCAAATGATTGGCCAGGCGAGACGGCGATCGCGCTTTGTGCCCCGGATACCGTGCTTACAGGAGCATTCTGTGTAGAATCACCGATCCATAGATAACTATGTCCTACCCTACCAGAAAGATCGGTGAAAGAAATAGCGACAGCTAAAGGCAAAACGTCACTCGCGGAAGGCTTGTACGAGGTATAATAAAGTCCGTTACTTCCCTGCGTCACGGCAGTCTGTGATCCGCCGATCTTCACTTGCACATTGTTGACAGAGACGTTCGCGCCAAAATTGAGAGAGATCGTACTGTTTCCGCCGAAAAACAACCCGCCGGAGTTATTCGATGATATTGTCAAAGTGGAAAGTTGCGGCGGTTCATTAAACCCGGAAACGACTGGCGTCTGGAGCACGGTTTGGTTCGGTATAGCGCTTCCTGATGCCAACGAGTTCACGGTGATAGATCCGCACAGATATCCCTGGGCGCATACCGAGACGGTGGCTTGACCGATAGTGGTACCCTTCAAAACCAAATTGGTGCCATCTATACTGGCGGTGATCGCATCTTTATTCGTATTTGCTGGGGTACTATATGTTCCAGGGCCATAAATGCTGATCGTTTGTGCCGGCTGACCAACGACGACATAAGCTTGCGGCAGACTGAACGAGATTGCCTGTGTCGGAGCAGTGATCGAGACACTTAAAGTAGCGCACCCGGCTGTTGACGCACAGATCGAAATAGTCGACGAACCAGCATTAAGTCCGGTTACGAGCACCGAATTGTTCGAGGTTTGCACAGCAGTAGAAACCACTGACAAATTAGAATTCCCTTGGACGGATAGAGCGTTGCCTGTATTCATAGGAAAGATATTCTTGCTCTGTCCGACGACCAAAGAGATATTTTGATCGGAAAGCGTCAACGAGCCTGTCTGGCCCGACGAACTGACAGAGGCCGGCCAGGAGACCTTGGAAGAATTGGCGCCATCAACCGAAACATATACAGAGACTCCGCCAGTCAGGCCGTAAGAATTCGGCGCAACGCCAACCGTAAAGGAACCTGCCGAGTTTGTTTGTCCAATATCTATAGATGTATAAGTCACGCTGTTCGTACTGTTCGTATAAGAATTTGGGTAATAGAAAGTCACCGTCGCATTCTGGTCTGCTCCAGACACTGAAATATTCACCGATGAAGCGGTATTTATAAGCTCCAACGTCGGAACAGATGCGGCTAACGTCAACTTACATTGCACAAGCAAGAAAATTGCCGCTAGAACGATGCCCGACGTGAGCGCTGGAATAGTTTTTGAGGTGAACTTCATGAGTGTATCTTATGATTCATAATTATTGTGACACAGAAACAGTAAAAGATAATGTTACCGGCTGTGAGTTCTGTCCGTCATTGACATATATCGTATGCGGACCAGTCGGAACATTGGCTGGAACCGTAAATACCAACACAGTTCCATCAGAAGATATATACTGATTTGTAGCACGCAGACTGGAATTGTTTGCGTCAAAATAGACAGAAGCCGAAGGGGTAAATCCCGAACCGAGCAACACAACTGAAGTCGCATCATCGGCAAAGGCGGACGCCGGCATTATTCTGCTCACACTTAATTGCGAAGCAACGACAGTGAACCATCCGCTCGTTAGATCCGCCGGACTGGAGCCGGCATTCGTGCCCTGCAGCCGGATCCTATACGTTCCAGCCGAAAGAGTCTGATAAGAATTAGCTGATGGGGTCAGGATCTTTCCAACCTTCCAGAGATATTGATTTCCGTTTGTTCCGGAAGATTGATCCTGCGCTATGAATCCCACACCCATGCCACCGGGCTGCTCCAGAGTTATATTATAATTCCCCGCCGGAGCCTTGTCCCATCTTATGACCGTGGAGCTACCTATAGACAGTACCTGACCGGTAGTAGGAGATGTGACGGAACCGGTCGGAATCGATGGCACAGATGCCGTAACTGGTACTTTTATTGTTGGAGTTGAAGCAGGTGTTGCGCCTTGAACTGAAGATACGCACGTTTTTTTACTAAGCAAGGCACGTGTCATTGGACCTACATAACCAGTTGAAGAAATGTTGTTTGTAAGCTGAAACGCCTTGACCGCAGATACTGTCGCTGGTCCAAAATATCCTGTCGGAGTCGCGGCTAGGAAACTCGAGTCGCGCAAGTAGCTTTGAAGTTGATAAACGGGGCCGCCAGAAAAGCCGTCGGCTGTACCCACACCTATGTCCGAATTCAGATTTATGCATGTCGCTCCATAGACACGATCCGTAACGCCGATAAATATGCCCACCAAAAAGATAATAGCGACAACCGTTTTATCGACGATCGGTCTTGAACTATTGGAGAGCCATGTATGCACAAATAACTTATTCATTTCACCACCAATTATACACGTAACCGGGCGATTTGGACAACACAAAAACCGCCCTAGAAGGGCGGTTTTTGTTCCAACATTGTGACCCGTTGGGAGGAGACTCTAAGCTACACGACTACTAACTGACCCAGATGGGTTAGAAGTTAGCCGTAGCGTATAGAGTGTTTCCAATCGTAGGAGCCGATAGAGAACCTGCGCCTGTAACCGCGCTACCATTCCAACCAGTTTCATACTTCAAAGCAGTGATGCTATAAGTACCCTTTACAGTTCCAGGAAGACCGCTTGCGGACTCTGTAACGGTGAAGGTCTTTGTATTACCCGCATCGACATAGAAGTGAGCCGATCCACCACTTGTAGTATCACCTGTAGAATCGTTATCGCGGAAGCTGACATTTGTCCATGTTCCAGTTCCCGTTGTAGCAGCTGTGACCGCATTGGCATAATTCGCATCTACGAAGATCGGATTATTTCCAGCAGTCAAGCTGTAGACGAAGTAGAATGTCTGAGACGATGAAACGTTCGCTATTGCTCCAGGAACAGAATCATGAGTAACAGCCAAACCACTCTGTGACACACCTGAATCTGCGAACGTCAAGACGTTGCTATTCGGGGTGATCGTGTTAACAGCGAGCGTGTTGTAAGAATTGTCGATAACGCTCGGGTTGTTTCCAGAAGCACCTGCTGTTCCAACAGCCACAATGCTTGTCGAGGCCATCAAACCATTCAATGAGCCGCCAACTCTTCCTGCTGTATCGGCATTGACATTTGCGTAGACTGACACCGGAGTCCAGACATCGGCAGATAGCGGTATCACCAAGCTTGTGAAGTGCGCTACGGTTATGGCTGCATTCGAATTATCTATCGAGCTTGCAGAATATGTCTTACCTGCCGCCGAAATAGATATCGTGCCGAAAAGGTTAGCCACATTGCTGTTAGTGCTGATAGTGACATCCAGGCTCTGCATTGTTGAATTCACATTGGCAGACTTGACATCGTATATAGCCAAGAGAACATTATTGGTATTAACCGATGTCGAGATCTGCACGTTTCCTGTTGTCGGTTGAGTGCTGTCAGACTTTACATTGATCTGACCAATGTTCGAACCTTGATAGGTGAACGAACGCGCGGCAGATACAGTCTCTGTATCTGTCACACCGGTTCCGTCAACTGCACGGACTGATGCTCCGAGGATACTGATCGGGCACGAACCTGTCGGACAACGATCTGAGCTCGGAAGGAATGACATATTGACTGTGATGTACTTACTCTGTGCGGCCTTAACAACGAAGCTAGCAGGAACGGTGATGCGATAATCGCTACCGGCTGTAAGCTCAACAAAGCTTGAAGCAGTCAAGTTGTTAACTGATCCAACGACAGCGCCTGTTTCATCCTTGAGGGTGATTGTGCCTGCGTAGAGCCAGATATAGTTGTTAAAATCAAACGTGAAGCCGGAGACTGCCATATCGGAAGCTCCTGCCTGAAGTTTGTATGATGCAACATCATAAGCACTACCCTTGTAGGCTGAAACACCTGAAGGGGAAGACCACAGTGAGGCCGAGAGGATACCCGGTACACCAACGGTGGTGATACCAACCGTAGTGCCAGTGACCGGAGTCGTGCCTGTGAGCGGGGTACAATTGTATCCGACTGGACACTGAACGACTGGGGTTCCACCAGTGACTACTGTGCTACCTGCATTCAACTTTCCGCGTGTCAAAGGACCGACGAAGCCGGTCGCAGGAAGACCAACGGATGTCTGATAAGCAACAACGGCAGCCTTGGTCTTAGCACCAAAGAATCCTTGGGCCACGCCAGCTGGCATGGTGAGGAAGTTATTGGCGACGAGCCAAGTCTGAAGAGCTACAACGTCCTGACCAGTCGAACCAACGGTCAAGTTGTTCGAGAAGGTGTAACCTTGAGCGCTTGCGATCATGGTGAAGGCCAAAACGGCGATACCAGATGCAATAAGAACTTTTTTCATATCTATTTTTATAATTAAACGCATCTCTCCTATTATTAATAATCGAAGGAGATTTTAATGCGGTTTGTAAACTAAACTGCTTACTAATTAATAATTGCCACTTCTTCCCGATCCGCGCTATCGACACGCGTCACGAAAAGGATTTGTGGGCGAAACATGATGACTGAATCTGAAGATTGAAAATTGAAAAATTAAAAATAATTCAACTTCCAAAAGACAAATCCAATCGGACTTGCAAACATACTTTTGTTGTAGTTTTCAAGGTCCATTCCCCATGCATGCCGCTTCGGCATATGCCTTGGGACGAGGGTACAATTTTCCGCACTACTTTGTTTAATAGGCGGGAATTACACACTCGTTACAAGCCATTATAGCCCACAACACTACGAATCTGCAAAAAGAGCCATGTGGATAAGTTTCCAAGCAATTTGGGTAAATATAGGTTAAATACGGCCGAAAGTCAAGGAAAGGTGCCAAAAACCACATAAGAGCGCCCTTTTGGCGCCGCAGGATTTTCCCTTCGTTGCGCTTCGCGCAAGTCGGGAAAACTGCTCCGCCAAGCGGGCGCTATAATCCGTCATTTTAGCGAATACCTGCTCCAACGGCGTTCACCTTCCTTTTTGACTATCCCCTTTTCTACTAATTCCAGCAATTCACGCTGGATCGTCTTCTGGCTGCAATCCTTGATGACTTTAGAGAAGTCCTTTATGGTCAAATTCGACTGCGTCTTTAGGACATTCAAAATCGTCTCCCGACGATTAGACTTTTTCTCTTGCAAACCACCTTGTCCTTTAGTGTATCGCTCTTCTCGGCCATTCTCCTGACTCCTAGCTCCTTGCTCTTGGCTCCTAGTGCTCCTACTGTCTGACTTGAACCCGCTGACAAATAAATCGGGTGTTTTGAAAAAAGACTCAGAAAGGACATAACCAGCCTTTTCGGCGCTCATAGCCAGACGATCTCGGAGCATAGATACGATGTTATCAATTTCACGGACCAACAGGCGATGATTCATCTCGGATACCAGATTGGAGATCCTGGCCACATTCAATAGAGAGAGGGTTTCCAAGGCTGCAGTAAACAGTGACTGTATGACGATATTTTTATCGCCAGGCATAGAGCTTGATGCAGTGAAAGATGAGGACAAAAGGTCAATACCACGATCACGCAATTCCCACTTGATAGGCTCATCGTCCTTTAGAAGTCCCGAGACCAAGTAAAGAGCAGCTGTAATCTTTTCTGTCTTTTTGAATATGTACAATAGGTATTCTTCCGCAGAGAAAAACCCCAATGTTTTCCAGTTCAATGGGTTATTGAAGGATTCTTGATTATTTGATTCTTTGTTGTCCATTATAGCTATAGGTCTGTCCTTTTGACGCCGAACCACTTGTCCTATACAAAACGCGTGTTTTCCTTGTCCCTTATGTGTCCATTATAGTCGGAGTATGCTCAATTGCAAGCGGCTACAGAAATCCTTCCGTTTGCCGTTGGCCCACAACGCTCAAACAGAAGGATTTCTTTCGCCACGCTCATTCACTGGCAACTGATAACACGATTTCTATTCTCATATGCTATTATTAGAGATTATGGCAAAGAAGAAAGAAAAGGACTTGGGAAAAAAGATCAGATTTTGGGATGAGATGCGCGATGAGACGGTACAGGTGATACTCTCCATATTCTCCTTCGTAATCACCATATTGACCTTGTTGGCGGCTTTTTATCATGGCGACAACAGTAACTATGCCGGTCCGATCGGCAACTTTTTCTATACTTATATGACAAAGCTTTTTGGCATCGGCTATTTCCTTGTTCCGATGGCTTTCGCCATGCTCGGTGTCTCATTCCTTCAAGGATTAAAGAAAAAGATAGAGATATCCAAGGTGCTCGGCGTCTTTCTCTTCTTCATCACCGGATTAGGCCTATTGAATATCGCCTACTCTGACGCTGGTGGCATAGTCGGTCGAACGATCGACTACCCGCTCGTGAAACTGCTCGATACCATTGCGAGCGCGATCCTCTTGGCCGCCATCCTCATTGTCGGAGTGATCATGACATTCAACTTGTATTTCACCTTCGCCGATCTACGAGAATGGAAAGAGGAAAGGAAGCTAAGACTGGAAGCAAAAGGTAAAAAGGAAGATGTCGGCAAAACAACCTCTGGTATAGACAAGAGCGAAGAGGAGTTCATAGCTCAAGCGGTAGCAAAGGCCAAGAGCGGTGGAGAATTGACGGCCCGAGAAGCCGAGGCGGCAGCTGCCAAAGCCCGTCTCGACGCAATGGAAAACAAGAAAGCAAAGACTGGAAAGCCTTTGGACACTGACGATCTTTCCGACTTCAAGACATTGGGGCTTTCGGCTGTCGCCTTGCCGCATCTCTTACCTTTCACTCCCCCACCTCTGACCTTGCTCGAAAAAGATCGTGGCAAGCCGGAGACCGGAGATATCAAAGCTAACGCTAATATAATCAAACGAACGCTGCAGAACTTCGGGATAACGGTAGAAATGGATGAGATTTCCATAGGCCCATCGGTCACTCGCTATGCCCTGAAACCGGCTGAAGGAGTGAAGCTCTCTCGGATAGTCACTTTGAACAATGATCTTTCCTTGGCTTTGGCAGCCCACCCTATCCGCATCGAAGCACCGATCCCGGGAAAATCTCTGGTCGGCATAGAAGTACCGAACACTGCCAAGACTACCGTCGGATTGGCAACCCTTCTTTCCTCACCTGATTTTCAGGAATCAGAGAAGCCTCTATACATGTCGCTTGGTAAAGACATCACCGGAATGGCCCACTTCGCCAATCTAAGCAAAGCTCCACACATGCTCATCGCTGGAACTACTGGTTCTGGAAAATCGGTTACCATTCACGCACTTATAACTTCCCTCTTGTACCGCAACTCTCCCGAGAATATGAAGTTCATCATGATCGACCCAAAACGCGTGGAGCTGACTTTGTACAACAAGATTCCCCACCTTCTCACTCCAGTCATCACTGATCCAAAGAAGGCTATCCTGGCTCTGAAATGGGCAGCCAAAGAGATGAGCCGCCGATACGACATTTTGGAAAAGAACGCGGCTCGCGACATCGATTCATACCACAAGACGATCTTGGCGCCGGCATTGGCAGCCTGGAGCAAGGAGGAAGGAGCAAACAGGAAGAAGGAAGGGGATCCTGGCTCCTCACTCCTAGCTCCTAGCTCCTTGCCCGAGACAATGCCGTTCATTGTGATCGTCATCGATGAGTTGGCTGATATCATGCAGACCTACCCACGCGAACTGGAAGCAGCTATAGTTCGGTTGGCGCAGATGAGCCGGGCCGTCGGCATCCATCTTGTCATCTCCACCCAAAGACCGAGTGTCAACGTCATCACCGGTCTCATCAAGGCGAATATCCCTTCTCGCATCGCCCTACAAGTCTCTTCGCAGATCGATTCACGGACTATCCTCGATCAAATGGGCGCCGAAAAGTTGCTTGGCGCTGGCGATATGCTCTATCTGGGCGGCGAGATGTCCAAGCCGGTCCGCTTGCAATCAGCTTTCATCTCCGAATCTGAAGTCAAACGCGTCGTCAAATTCCTGACCGACCAATATCGCGACGAGATCATGAATGAGATCAACTTGACCCCGACAGAAGCCGGAGCTTCAGCTGCTTTCGATGCCATGACCGGAGACGACTCTCTGGAAGAGGAAGATGAGCTCTACGAGGCCGCTCGAGAAGAAGTCACCTCTGCCGGCAAAGCTTCAACATCGTATATTCAAAGAAAATTGGGAGTCGGCTATTCGCGGGCCGCCAAGCTCATGGATCTCCTGGAAGAACATGGTGTCATCGGGCCTGCTAATGGATCTAAGCCTAGAGAGATCATCGGAGTCGGAGCAGGACTTGAGCAGGAAGTTCCAAAAATTGAAACTACTGAAACCACAGAAAGTTCATAAAGTCAGAAAGTTTTAAAGTTCGTAAAGTCATGAAGATTGAAAGATTCGAAGACATAATAACCTGGCAGAAAGCTAAGGAACTTAGTTTGCTTTGTTATGTACTCTTTAAGAACAATAAGGACTTTAAATACAGAGATCAGATACTATCTGCGGTTGTTTCTATTATGAATAATATCGCCGAGGGATTCGAAAGAAAAGGAAATGTGGAATTAAAACGATTCCTATTTATAGCAAAAGGTTCTTCGGGTGAAGTTAGATCTATGCTATATTTGGCCCTCGAATTGAAATATATTTCCGAGCAAGATTTTAATAAATGCTATAACCTTGCTTTAGATGTGTCCAAAATGCTTTCTGGCTTTATTAAGACTTTATGAACTTTCTAACTTGTCACTTTACGAACTTATGACTTTGACTCGCACCAACACCCTTCGTCTTATCCGATTCATCGGCATCGGTCTCATCGTGACATTAATAGTGGTTTACGCTATCTGGCGCTCTTTGAATTACGCCCGTGGACCCGAGATAGATGTCTTCGATCCGTCGAATGGATCTTCCATGAGTTCCTCAACAGTCGCTATCCATGGACGCGCCCTACGTGTAAATAACTTATTTTTGAATGGAAATGCGGTTTCGGTCGATCAGCAAGGCAATTTCAGCGAGACGGTCATCGTCTTTCCCGGCATGAACGTCCTTACATTGACCGGACAGGATCAATTCGGAAGGAATACAAGAAAAGAATTGGAAATCGTCGGAATGGTTAATCTACCGATGGCTCATTCATTGATCCCGCCTGTGACATCGACTAGCACGCAGCAATAGTTCGTAAAGCTAGAAAGTTTGTAAAGTTCATAAAGCCTTTGAAAGCTGACTTTCGGTGCGATACTTTATGAACTTTTAAACTTGTAACTTTCAAACTTCTGCTGTTGTAACTTTTCATAAAATGGTATTATTGCCATACGCCTGTACATTATTATTTTGCAAATATTCCTTCCATAACTCGAAGCCTGCTCGAGAACGGAAGGTATTTTGTAATTTCTAACAAGAATTAACCTATGCCAGCAAATAAAATAGCGAGTACGAAATTGAAAACAAAAAATGAGGACGCTTCCCTAGTTACCGCCGACATTGTGCCGACCAAAGAAGCCGCCGAGACCGCCAATCAAAAAAAGGCAACCGATGCTGCCAAGAAAATCGTCGACCGCCAAGCAGCCGGCCAAGCCGGGATCAGAGATGCCCTAGATGCGATCCGCACCAAATTCGGCGAAGATTCGATAATGAAGCTGGGTGAAAAACCTAAAGTTAACGTCAACGCTGTACCGACCGGATCACTCGGCCTCGATTGGGCCTTGGGGATCGGTGGTATGCCTAGAGGACGCATTATAGAGATATTCGGTCCGGAATCGTCCGGCAAGACTACCCTGGCGCTACACGTAGTCGCTGAAGCCCAAAAGCTCGGCGGCATTTGTGCTTATATCGATGCTGAACACGCCATGGACCCTGAGTACGCCAAGCGCTTGGGAGTAAAGATAGACGACCTGCTCATTTCCCAACCAGACACAGGTGAACAAGCTTTGGAGATCGTCGAGAGTTTGATCCGCACCGGCAAGATGGACGTGGTCGTCATCGATTCCGTTGCCGCCCTAACACCTAAAGCTGAAATCGAAGGTGATATGGGGGCTCACCATATCGGAACTCAAGCGCGCCTAATGTCCCAAGCCCTCCGCAAACTTACAGCGATCGTGGCTAAGTCAAAAACCATAGTAATATTCATCAACCAGATCCGCATGCAGATAGGAGTGATGTTCGGCAATCCAGAAACGACTCCGGGTGGCAAGGCTTTGAAATTCTATGCTTCGGTCCGTTTAGACATCCGCCGTATAGCCCAGATCAAGAAAGGTGAAGAGATCATGGGTGGACGTTGCCGAGTCAAAGTCGTTAAGAATAAGGTTGCGGCGCCATTCAAGCAGACTGAATTCGATCTCATGTATAACGAAGGTATCTCTCAAGAGGGTGAGATCATTGCTCTTGGAGAGAAATATGAATTGCTTCAAAAGACTGGCTCTTCCTATTCATTCGGCGAAACTAAACTTGGACGCGGCTATGATGCTACTAGACAATTCTTGAAAGAGAATCCGAAAGTGCGTGAAGAGATTCTTGGTAAGATACGAGAAAAACTGAACGCGTAAATCAAGATATCCAGACACTTCCCCACCTCGCTTACCTACCAAATAAGTGGTGGGGTTTTGTCTTTTATGTCGCCTATGCTACTGTCTGGTCTGAACACCCAAACTGCACAATAAAAGAAAGTGAACTCATTATGAATTGCTCCATTATAGGTTGGTGGAACCAGCCTGATTTCCACACGCTAGCAATAGTCAAGAACCGCGCAGGAGTTGTGTCCATAGACAATTCACACGTTTTTTCCGGGATTCTATTTGTCCACAAGGATGGCCACATCGACGAGAGCGTTTCCCTCTTGATCGACAAGAATGGCCTTGCAACGTTGTCGAACGCAAGGATTGACCTTATAATCGGAACTATCTCGTTCATCAAAACATACGTGAGACGAAATGACTCTATTTTCTATCAAGCCTCCTACGTGGAGAAAGACCGCTGCTGGCGCGGCGAATTCAATGGCGAAGCGACCGGCCACGGAACAACAGCTTTCGTCATCCAGGAACTACCGGACTCTTTGTTCGTCGAAGATTGAAGTTAGCACAGCCCGCCTTTGGGCAAATGGGGTGTTGAGTATCGACACCCCTTTTTTATTTACATTTTGCTTTTTCCTCTGAAACCGTATAGAATGGCTCAATCACCTTATTATTCACCATTTACCCATCAATACACTATGTCCCTACTCGAATACAACGAAGTAACTGAGAAGAAATTTATCGTCTTGGACGGCCAGCCTTATGAAGTGCTCTCATCTCACGTCTTCCGCAAGCAGCAAAGAAAGCCGGTTAACGCTACCAAGCTGAAGAACCTCATGTCCGGCAAGGTCACAGAGTATTCTTTCCATCAATCAGAAAAGATCGAGGAAGCTGAGATCGAATCCCGTGAAGTAAAATACTTGTATAACAACCGTGGCGAATGGTGGTTCAGCGAAGATAAAGATCCGACCAAGCGCTTCAAAGTCACCAACGAGAACGTGGGTCCGCAAGGACGCTTTCTCAAAGCCAATACGGTCGTTGAACAACTCCTCTTCAAAGACCAGCCTATGGGCTTCAAAATGCCTATAAATGCCGAACTGAAAGTCACCGAAGCTCCACCAAATGTCAAAGGTGATACAGCGACTGGTGGCCAGAAGACGGTCACCTTGGAAACTGGCGCCACCATCAACGTTCCCCTCTTTGTTAACGAAGGCGATGTGATTAAGATCAATACGGACACGGGAGAGTATCGAGAGCGAGTTTAGGAAATAGAAGCTCAGCAAACAAAGTCTTCGAGCCGAGTCGCAATGCGATTTGAGCCATGAACAAATTGCCCGTATGTGCTGAATCCTTGGAAGCACATACGGGTGCAATTTGGAATGGCGACCTTGCGAGGAGGTGAGAAGACCTTGTTTGCTGAGCTTAAGATTTTTGCGCTAGAACTCATCGAGGATTAGAAAAATCCCCTGCCCGGGGATTTTTCGTGTCTCTGAATGACCACCTCCGCAAGTTTCACTTAGCTAGCTACGAAAGGCAGAAGTCCCATGAACCTTGCACGCTTCACAGCAGTGGCGAGTTGGCGCTGATACTTGGCGGCGATGCCAGTGCGCTTGCGACTAAGGATGCGTCCGTGCGGATTCAAGAACTTCCTCAGGATCTCTGTATCCTTGTAGTCGATGAATTTGATGTTGTGTTGGCTAAAATAGCATTGTTTCTTCATGTTGATGATTTGATTATAGGATTAAAACGGTATGTCGTCAGGATTGATCTCTTCCTTCGGATATTCGATGGCTTCGCCAGGCGCGGCTCCCTTTTCATCAGAGATACCTTCTGGCACAGCCCCTTCAGAAACCGCCGCCTTGGTAGCATTAGATGGGCTTGAACCGGCGCTTCCAGGACCCTTCCAACCAAACTGTATATTGTCAGCAATGATCTCTGTGCGATATCTTTTCTCGCCATTTGGAGTTTCCCAGGAACGAGTCTGGAGGCGGCCTTCGACGAGAGCTTGCTGCCCCTTCTTCAAATATTGAGCTGACAATTCGCCGAGTTTGGCAAAGGCTACAACGTTGTGAAACTCAGTAGTATCCTTGAGGACACCCTCTTTATCCTTATATTTTCGATTGGTGGCAACGCTCAGATTGGCGACCTTCGTTCCGGATGGCAAGGCCTTCAATTCCGGATCGCGGGTCAGATTACCTATGAGATATACTTTATTTAGGTACATGTTATTTATAAGTTAGAAAGTTTACAAGTTTGAAAGTTGCAAGTTATTTTATGCCGGACTTTATGAACCTTCTAACTTGATGAACTTTATAAACTGTTAATGTGATTACACCTCTTTGACCATTTCATCTATGCTCTTATCCATCTCTTCGATGGTTGCAGGAGCAGCATCCTTCTTCTCGATTGGAGCAGCATCAACTCCCTTGATAACTGGCCGTTTCAAGGTCAGGTTGGCGACCACTTCAGCGGCGCGCTTGCCGAGATAAGTGTTCTCTCGAACCGTGGTAATGAGGAGCATTCGTAAGACAGTCGGGATGAGCGAGACGGCATTCTTTACAGCCTCAACCTTGAGAGAAGAGACCTCGAACTTGACCCATCCAAAATATGCCTCCTCATACTTCTCGTACGAACCGGCAACAGTCTTCCGACGCATCGTATAAGCCAGATGCTCTCGATGCGGCATCTCTTCGGCTATGACTTCAGCTCCGGAATCAACGATTATCTTCTTAACCTTATCAGTTTCAGCTCCGACTTGATCTTCCGGAACCGACGAAATGATGAGGTACCCTATCTCGTAGACCGCTAGGCGGTCATCATGAATATCATTCATATTGTTTTGCAGTCAGCTACCTGTCTATTTACAGGACCTCTATTCGCATTGAGACCATCTCCGGCAGGTGGGATGGGTCCCAAGTGGCAAAATCAAGGACTTACTGCGATTACGTACTGTTATTAATGTATTCACGAGACTACCACACAAATGCCCTGCCCTGCAAGAGCTAGAGGCCCTAAGAGCTTACTAAATCAGTATGAAGAAAGGTTAAAAATTGTCTCAAGAAACGATAAAAAATGTCTCAAGAAAGCGTGAAGAGGAACGCGAATGGCCATGTCCCACTTCAAACGGGCCCACCGTTCTGAAGCAGGACATAGCCATTCGCTTATACTAACTTAAAGAATCGCTTCGCATTCGCTAGAACTTGTTTGGCCACGACTTCTTCTGATTGGCACTTGATCATGGCCAAACTTTTCACAGCTTCGATGACATAGGCGGGTTCATTGCGCTTGCCACGGTAAAGTTTCGGGGCAACGAACGGGCAATCGGTTTCAGTCATAATGCGATCAAGAGGGACATATCTGATGACTTCGTCGTAATTGCGAGCGAAGGTGATCACGCCAGTAAACGAGAATGCGTAGCCAAGATCCAAAAAAGGCCTAGCTTCTTCTATGGTTCCAGCAAAAAAATGTAGGTCACCTTTGACTTTGGATCTCTCTTTGATGATTTGGTAAGCATCATTGTAAGCCGACCCAGTTGATGCTTTTTCCGGATTGCGCAAGTGAAGCATCAACGGCTTACTAACTTCATTTGCGACATCTATCATCGTTTCGAATGTTTGGCGCTGCTTCTTGGTAGACTCTTCATTCAAGCGATAATAATCCAGACCACATTCACCTATAGCCACGACTTTCGGGTCACGGGCTAGGTCGACATAAGCTTGCTTATCCACAGCTTCTCCCCTTGATGTGAACTCTTTACCACCTTCCCCCAGTTCCTGTGTATCATGATGGGAAGCTGTTGTGTGAATGGGATGTAGACCGACAGCAGCAAACATATTCTCATGTTTATGAGCCAATTCAATGGCTATCCGCGAGGTATCGATTTGAGTGCCGACGGTGATCATTGCCACCCCCGCTTCTTGGGCACGTTTGATGACCTCCTCCCTATCGGAATCGTAGGCGGAAAAATTCACGTGACCATGAATGTCTATGTAAGAATATGGTTTTGACATAAGAACACTGATTTATTTTCTCATAAAGAGCGGTGCTTCAGGCATCTTGTTCTTTTCCACCAGTCCAACGATCTTTGCAGCAGTCTCAGGAAGGATCGGTAACAGCATCGTTCCGATCATGTGCAAGCGAGCAAGTAATTCCTTGATATCTTTTTCTGCACCAGCTCTGTCTTCTTTGATCTTCTTAAACGGTTGTCGTTCTTGGACGATCTTGTCAGTGGCTCCAATAAGATCCCAAATGGAATTACTGGCTTGCTGAATATCGTATTTATCTAGGCCCTCCGAATACTTCTCCAACAAAGTCTTGTACTCAGCAGATTCAGCAAATTCTTTCTCTGCCACCAAATCGTATTTGATGCCATTGGTTTCGGCCATCTTCAAAATCCGACTGGTCAAATTACCTAACCCATTAGCCAAGTGTGCATTGAAAGACTCTTTGAATTTATCCGGCGAATATGCACTATCTTCAAAAGGATGGAGCTCACGCGCAACGTAATAACGCAGAGCATCCGTTCCGTATTCTTTGACGATATCCAATGGGTTTACCGCATTACCGAGAGATTTGGACATCTTGACTCCCCCTTCACCTGTAATGAATCCGTCAATGATGATCTGTTTCGATGGTGGGAGCTTCACGGCCATGAGCATGGCTTGCCACATTGCTGACTGTTGGCGAAGATTGTCCTTTCCGCAATACTGTACAGCACCACCTGACTCGACCCACCATTTGTCGAACTTCTTCATATCAGTCGGCCAACCAATGGTGGAAATGTAATTGACCAAAGCATCGAACCAGACGTACATGACATGAGCTGGATCGTTCGGAACCGGAATGCCCCAAGGCATCTTTGTGGCCAATCTCGAGACGCTAAAATCTTCTAGGCCACGCTCAACAAAAGCTCTGATCTCATTTAAACGAGAACTTGGTACGACGAATGGAGTCGTGACAGGAGAACCGTCTCCGTCTCGCCGCTCTCCCACTCCGCTCGAGCCGGAGACGCTTCCCCGGCCATAGAGATCCATTAAAGGTTTCTGGTAAACACTGAAGCGGAAAAAATAATTTTCTTCTTCATAGACTTCCAATTCCATCAAAGGATGAAGCGGGCACTTGCCTTCGACAAGCTCCGATTCTGTTTTTTCCAGTTCACAGCCGACGCAATATTTGATCTTGTAATTCTTTTTGTAGATCAGGCCATTCTTGTCGGCGATCTTCCAGAATTCCTGCGCCGCAGCTATATGATCAGTATCGGTTGTACGGACGAATTTAAATGTGATCCCTGCTACATTTTCAGCGATACCGAGCAACGGCAACAATTCCTTGAATTTGGCGGCTGCTTCATCGACATATTCTTGCGGCTCTTTGTGATTTTGTTTGGCTTTTTGGAATATTTTCAATCCGTGTTCATCTGTTCCAGTATTAAAGAATACCTCGTGACCAGCCAAATTCTTGGCGCGAGCGATGATATCGGCACGGATAAGCTCCATGGCAAAACCGATATGCGGTTCAGCATTTACATAAGGTAAAGTGGTGGTTATGTAAAATGGTGGTTTCTTTGATCCTGTGGCCGTTTTTGAAGGGTTTTTTGTCATGTAGTGGCTATATTAGCAGAAAATCAAAGGAAAATCCCTTTCCTTAAAAATATTTCGGGATGCCAGAAAATGAAACTTGATATGATTTTCTAGACTGCCTACTCCACACTTTTCCCCGCCATGGCCCTTTCAGCTGTTTCTTGTTTCTTATATTTTTCGATATCGTGGATGTATTCCATGAGAGCTGCCGAGAGAGGCACGGCGATCACTGCGCCAAGGATTCCGGCCAACTTGGCGCCGATGACCAATGCCAAGATAACTACGATCGGAGATATTCCAACAACTTTCTTGACTACTAGCGGATAAAAGAGTTGGCTTTCAAATTGATAGATGATGAGGTAAAGACAAACCAGAAGAACGCCTGTGCCGATACCCTTTTCTGAAAAAGCGATGAGTATGGCAGGCACAGAAGAAATGATTGGGCCAAAGACAGGAATGATCTCAAAAAGACCGGCGAAGACCGCCAGTATGAGAGCGTGCGGAATGCCGACAATTATTAGCGTCAGGTATACAAGAAGTCCGACGACTAGGCCAAGAATGATCTGACCTTGCAACCATAGACCGATCTTTCTCTGGGAACGCTTCCAAAGGCCGACTATGTACTCGTGGTGTTTGACCGGTGCGACTATACGAAGGAAATCAGCTACACCCTCCTCTTGCACTGCCAGATAGAATGAGAGAACCACGATCAGGATGAGAGAAAAGACGCCACCGAATAGCACGCTAGCCGTCTTGAAAGCGCTGGCTGAAGTGCCAACGATGATATTCTGCAATCCATTGACCAGATCGGCCATAGAAACAGTATGAGCCTCCAAGGCATTGGAGACCGTGGTTCCAAAATTGACTCCCAAGCTGGACACTGGGCTCCAGAGATCTTCCAAGGAAACATTCTGGGGGATATTGTTAAGAAATTGAACAGCATCTTTAGCGACCACCGGAACAAAGAAGATCAGGATACTAGCTAGGACGGCGGCCATGAGAATATAGACTATGATGACGCCAATGATCCGGTGGATCTTTAATATCTTCAAGCGACGTACAACGGGTTCTACAGCTGAAGCGATAATAACTGCGGCTAGCACAACAAGTACGACATCGGAGAGATGATAGATGGCGAACAAAAGCACGCCGATCATTACAAACCGCACCATAGTACCTGTTGTGACGTTTATGTGGATATCGCGTGATGGGGGCATGGAATGATTATATCATAATGTTCTATAACCACTGCTCAAAACTATCCAAATCCTTCTTCTGTTCGACCGGATCCTTGGCGCGGTGAGCCGCATTTCTATGGTAGATTCCCCCATCGCTCGTGGCCCGATCGAAATGTTCACCGAAGATATACCTGATACTTTCCTCGTCGCATTTCTTAGGGTCTGTATCGCCACCTGTCACTGACACTACTTTCTGCAACAAATCAGGACCTCCTTCGAGCAGAACGATCTCTGAAGGGCCGTTATTGAAATGCTCCAAGGTCGCCTCCTCTATTCCTTTAGACAACCCCTTGTACATCGAACCGACGACAAAATCATCCGGCAATCTTTTTGTAACTGTCTTAACGACATATAGACCAGAATCTTCAAGTCTCTTGACAATCTCGCCCTTCTTGGCAAAGGCATCCGGCTTGATGACAACGATAGCCAAACCGCTCTTTTCATTCACGGCTATATCTGATGCACTTATCAAAGCTTCCAAACCCTGATCCTCAAATTTTGCAGATTCATTCATAGAATAATTTAACTGTAAGTCTTCATCCCCAACTCATCATTTGAACTTGAAATAGCTCTTGAAGCCTTCCCCATCCTTGAACTTCCCTACCACCGCCATATTGAGACTCTCATTGACGAATATCTCTCGTGCCAACTTCTGGACATGAGCGGCAGTAACGGCGTTCACTTTCTTAATGATCTCATCGGGAGATTCGATGGTGTGCTTCATCACTTCCTGTAAACCGCAGAATTCGGCTCGCGAATCGGAAGTCTCCAGCTCGAGAAGAGTCGTACCAGAGATATAATCTTTGGCCTTGGTAAGCTCTGCTTCCGGGACAAGCTCTGTCTTCAAACGATCACATTCTGAAAGAATACCCCTCACCCCTTCTTCGACGCGGGAATTATCGAGGCCAGCAGAAATGGATAGAAAACCATGATCTGTAAATGGATTGTCGCTCGTCCTTATGTAATAGCAAATCCCCAATTGATCACGCATTTTGGAAAACAGACGTGAGCTCATGCCTCCGCCAAGAATAGTCGATAGAACATGCATGACCGGAACCCTCTCATCAAAGATCGAAAATGTCCGTGTACCGATGACAATATGAGTCTGGTCAGTTTCTTTGAACTCCGTCTTGACCTGCGGCGCGCTCTGAGATTCTTTGACGGCGAGCTTACCGAGCTTGTCGCCAGTCAAAACTTTCTTGAAGGCTTGCTCGACGGCTTTGGTGATGCTCGCTTCATCAAAAGAGCCTGCAACAACTACAGTAGTCGCCTTTGAGACATAATGCTGCCCGCGGTAAGCTATGAATTGCTGACGATCAAAAGACTTCACGTTGACTTCGGTACCCGCCACATTCCAGCCGACAGGCTGATCGCCATAAAGAAGCTCCATGAATACATCGTGGACATGTTGCTGTGGGAGATCCTGATACATGCGGATCTCTTCGACGATCACTCCCTTTTCCTTGGCGATCTCCGCTTCTTGGAAGAGCGGGTCAACATACATATCCGAGACTATATCGAGGACCGTGTCGAGGTGTCGCGAAGCAGCTTTGGCGTAATAGCCAGTAAATTCCTGAGTCGTAAAAGCATTGTAATGGGCGCCGATGGAATCGAGTTCACGGGATATATCTATGGCCTTGGGCCTCTTGGTCGTCCCCTTGAATACCATATGCTCGAGAAAATGCGAGAGGCCATTCAACTCCTTCGTCTCATATTTTGAACCAGCTTCAACTAGTACAAGAACAGTCACAGCCGGATTGTCGGCCATCGGAATGGTGATAAGACGCAAGCCATTTGAGAGGATGGTTTTCTGGAATTTCATGTTGCCACTTTATCACAAGGCTGTGATTCAGGCTATTTGAAGTTTCGACTCGATGCGGCGCAAACGCGGAGCATGATCTTTGAAAACGACTTTCTCGAGAGAATCGAACTTCACTTCCAGGCGTTCGATATCATCTTTAGTGGCCATATTTTCTTTGATCCCCGAGATTTCTTTTTTTATTTCTTTGAAACCTTTGTCGACTTTGATGACTAAACTATCCATTCCCTTGAAACCGTTGGCAACTGTAACGGCAAGACCAGAAACGGTAACGGCAAGGTCGTCAGTTTCCTTGAATCCTTTAGCGATCATAATAGCCAGATCATCGATAGTGACTTTAGAATCATTTGAATTACAATTTGTTTGTTCTTGAATCATAGATTAATTGGTTAGAAAGCTATTAATAGGCGAAAACGGTATAGGCATACCGACAGGCCAGTACATTTTATTCCTCAATAAAAAGATTGCAAGCTTACACATTTGCGTTCTCGTTTTGTAATAATCTATTTTCGTGCCTTCATACCCAATGATGAAACAATCTTATGTGTATTTCCATGCTTTAGCATTCCCAGATATGAAGCAACCGTCGCCGGCTTTGGATTGTTTAGGAGGGCCTTAATCATTCGACGTTTTGTAGTTGTGCGCAATATTCTATGACTGGGAAAATTGATCCACCCGAGAAAATCGATACCGGATGAGTATGTCGCGATAGAGACTTTATCAGGATGCAGATCCAGCAAGAGATTCTGTTTCAGAAACGCGCGGATATGTTTCAAAACTTCCTCGATAACGGCTCGGTCGGTATTCATGACAATGAAGTCATCCGCGAACCGTATGTAATATTTCTCCTTAACCTCGTGCTTCATATACTGGTCAAATTCATTCATGAAAATATTGACCAGCAGTTGAGAAGTCAGATTCCCAAGCGGCAATCCCTTGCCGGGGATCACCGAATCGAAGCTCTCGACGATTCTTCTCAATAACCAGAGCGTGTCATCGCCGACGTTATGTCGCTTTACGACCTCAAACAATCGCGCATGATCAATGGAGGCGAAGAATTTTCTGACATCGCATTTTAGGACCCAGCAGGTTTGACTATCATTTCGGCTAGCTCTCCGATATAGCTCCAGAAACCTTCTTATAGCTTTATGGGTTCCTTTTTCATTCCGGCATGAATAAGAATCGTGGATGAACAGCCTGTTAAAATATGGATACAATACCCGGTAAACGGCGTGATGAAGAAGTCTATCTCGAACAGTCGCTTTGTGAATCTTTCTAGGTTTTGGGTCGGAAATGTTGAATTCCTCATAGCCGCCGTGTTCGTACGTCCTATCTTTCAGATCCGCGTGCAAATCAAATATATTTTCTGACAAATGCATGGAAAATTCCATAACGTCCTTCCGACCACTTTTGCCACATAAAAATTCCTGCCATGCGACAAAAAGGTTATCCGGCGATATAATTGTTTGGTATAGATCTATATACACATTCTCTCATGATGCCCCCCCCCCGCAATCAAAAATACCGACAGTCGTGCATAAGCAAAAAGAAGCATATTCATTATGGGTCAGGCTTCATCACAATTTTCCCCGGACAGAACGGCTCGGTCTTGGCCGGAAAATAGACTCGGCCTTTCTCGATCTCTTGGAATGGACATTTGTCGGCGCGTACCTGCCTCCTGAACAAAAGATCCCTGTTTTGAACAAGGCCATGACAAGGCTGGATATCGTAAAGTTCTTTACGCAAATATCGTGGGAAAACAAGCTTATACAAAACGAGCAATACATAGCACTATCTCTCATGTTAGAAGAAATCGGTCGACAGCTCGGCGGCTGGAAGAAAGGCCTGCAAACAAAACTCCCCAACCTTGAGCCGGGGAGAAAGACTTGAGTTTCGGGAGAACACCTGGTTGCCATCATTCCACCTGTTCGGATTCTCAACCGGATTCGCGTTCACGTTCCAGCCGTCGTCGTACCAGTTCACGTTGACCGCGCGGAGCACACCGGAGTTCATCGTACACGAGACCATCCGCATCACCGCCCACCAAACCATGATGAGCTGAATCTTGTTCGGGACATCGAAGTCCTCCAGTCCCATGCACCAATTCTATTCTTTTTTGAAGAGACCTTCCCCACTCTCGCGCGAGGCCTGACCGTCAACAAGGAGTTATACCCAACGCGACTCTCGAAGAAAATATCCTAAAACCATGACGCGGAAGCCATGTCCGCCGCGTGCCGCATGATTTCAGCATTAGTATATCACCCAATAGGTAATTCCGTTGAACCAGGTCATATACAAAAATTGACCCCCGCCTGCCTCCGCCAGCTGGCGGAGCAAACAGAGGGTCAAAGTGTCCGAGGAACAAAGGATCAGGCTGTCGCCGGAACCGGAGTTTCCGAGGGTTTGAGAGCGGAATTGCGGGAGAACACCTGGACGCCACCATCCCACCCGCACGGATACCCAACCGGACCCGCGAGCACGCCCCAGCCGCCGCCGTACCAGCACACGTCGACCGCGCGGAGCACAAACCATTGATCTTTGATCTCAAATAGGTACTGCGAATCCTTGACCTCTTCAAAGATCTCCCTTCCTTCAAGGCCAACGTAGCTGAAACGCTTGTCATCGAGTTTCTTCACCGGTTGGGGGATGTAGCGGATATTCGCATACCCGTTAGTCAGAAGCAGACCAGCGGCGCTTTTGGGACCGTCCTGTTGATTCTCCATGTCGCGGAACATTTCACCAAGAGAAGAGACGGCTTTGGGCACACCGCCCAGCTCGAGGATAATGTCCTTGTCATACATGTACCTGGGCAAGGTGAAGACGTTGGGTGCCTTCGTCGGCGGGAGATCTTCAACCGTGTTCCAGAACCAATTCATGAAGTTGTTCCGGACTTCGCAGATCTTCACCTTAGCATTGCGGCTGGTGTCGACCTTGAAGTGATCCCTGACAACAAACTTGCCTTGATTCCAAGATTGAGAAGCGAGCCAATCGGTCAGAGGTCCTTGAAGGCGACCGGACTTAGCCGCATCAATAATGTTTTGAGGGACGAGATCTGTCCGATTCCAGTTGACACAGGTTATGAGAGTCGCACCGGCGGTTGCTATCGTTTGATTATTCATTTTTGGTTTGCTAGGTATCGCAATGCTCCTTCAAATCCTTGCACACCTTGATTCATATCAAGCCCGCACAAGAAAAATCAGAAAGAGAAGTGGTTCGCCACAGCATTCCAGGTCCTATCTCAAGACCCAAAATGCCATGGCGAAATGGATATTTCTCCACAATTTGCTCTGTAAAGGAGCCCTATTTGCCTCCTTTTATTATACCACCTTTTGCTTCAAAAAGTCAAGTAGTTCCGCCTCACCAACCCTCTCCTGCTTACCTGTATCTCTGTCGCGCACCGTTACGCCTCCGCCAGCTGGCGGATTTTTTTCAATAGTATCAAAATCGATGGTCACACAAAATGGCGTACCTATCTCGTCCTGGCGGCGATAGCGCTTGCCGATGTTCCCGTTGTCGTCGAAGGTCGTGGCTGGGATTTCTTTTTTTATGGCCTTGAATATTTGCTGAGCTCTTTCAACTAGAACTGGCTTGTTGCGAAGCAATGGAAAGACAGCGACTTTATACGGCGCCACATTCGGAGACAATTTCAAATAAGTACGCTTCTCTCCGCCAAGGTCGTCTTCTTTGTAAGCGTCGGTGAGAACTGCCAGCAGCATACGATCAAGCCCAAATGAAGGCTCGATGCAGTGTGGGATGAATCTTTCTTTGGATTCTTCGTCGTAATATGACAGATCGACTTTGCTTGATTCGGAATGTTGTTTCAAATCAAAGTCGGTACGATAAGCCAGACCAGACAATTCTTTTCGGCCAAATGGAAAATCGAATTCGAAATCGATGGTTCGTTTGGAATAATGAGCGCGATCGCCGTCCGCTACTTCCAATTCATGGACTTTGGATCCATCCAAACCGACATCGGCCATAAAGTCTTTTGATTCTTGCTGGAAATGTTCGAAAGACTTCTCCCACTCCTTTGGGTTCACGAAATACTCTATCTCCATCTGCTCGAACTCTCGTGCACGGAAAAGGAAATCCCTGGGAGCGATCTCATTCCTGAAAGCCTTCCCTATCTGAGCCAAACCGAAAGGTAATCGTGGATGCTGCGTGTCGAGGATATTTTTGAAATTAACGAACATGCCCTGAGCGGTCTCCGGACGCAGATAAGAAATAGACGATTCGTCTTGAACAGCTCCAACGTGAGTCTGGAACATCATATTGAATTGCTTCTGCTCCCCGACCTTGCCGCCGCAATCCGGACACTTCCCCGCCTCGGCTAGTTGATCGGCACGAAAGCGATGTTTGCACTTGGAGCATTCAACCAGAGGGTCACTGAAACCGGAAACGTGTCCGGAAGCTTTCCAAACATTTTGGTTCATAAGGATAGCCGCGTCTACGCCGAACATATCGTGACGGCCATCGACAAAACGCCTCCACCAGAGGTTCTTGATATTATTCTTCAAAGCCACGCCGAGTGGGCCGTAGTCCCATGTTCCAGCCAATCCACCATATATTTCAGAGCCTTGAAAAATAAACCCGCGGCGTTTGCAGAGCGAGATGATCGCCTCCATAACATCGGTTTTGTCGTTTGATTCCGCCATATCGATATCTTATACCAAAGAAGACTATCTTACTACCGACTCATTCCCAACCTGATATCTCGGGTCTGTACTGAACCGTGTGGTCAAAACATCCTGCTTGCTCTCCAGCTGGGCCCCAGTGAAATTATCAGTGGCCGTGAGAGTCGACTGGTTGACCAGGGTCGGGATCTGGCCGATCTGGGTGACGCTCGGAGTTATCGATATTTGGAATGCTACCTCCCTCCTGTGCGACGAATTCAAAGTATAAGTCCCGACATTCCCTAGATTCCAAGTGATCGTGCCACTATGGGTATCATAGGTGACATTTTCCGAACTAGGACTGACTGTATTCAACCACTTCACATAAGCCGGCAAAGTTGCGGTCACCTGCGCCTTACTTATGGCGTTCGAAGTATTATCGACATCCCAGATGACTGTATAAGTTGTGGCCCTTTCAGCTCTAGGTGGGACCAGTCCGCTATTCGCGAACGGGCCGACCGTGCGCACCATTCGGCCAGAAAGCGAAACGTTGGAAGAGATCCTCACGTTCTTAGTCACAGCCGAAGTCAGTATGGACGGTACATTGGCTTCCTGGGCACGATTTCCCATGACACTGACCGCGAAGTTCAAAGTCGGATTGACGACCGGACTATTGGGAGTACCGAGATCCTTTGGTGTGATGGTAAACGAGATGTGACCAGTATCACCAGCCGCAACTGAGGCAAATTCGTTGTTGGTCTGCTCATTCCAGACGATCTGATTGTTGAGCGAATCGAATATTCCCTGCCCAGACTGTACGTCGTTCTTGCTATATGCCGTTCCCGACAGTTTGATAGTTATGCTCATATTGGAAAGAGAAACCGGCAGATTGTTAGACCAGTTGACGACCACGCGTTCATTTGAATTGAATTGTCCAACATGGTCGTTATTGGTAGCGTCGTTATCCACAGTAACGCCCATTGAAATGAATGGCTTCTGAATGGTCATATCCTGCTCGACGACCATATATTCCGTTCCGACGCTCTTTGGATCGGACGGGCTCGATGCACCGACAGTGAAATGAAAAGCCCGAAGATCGCTATCTTCGCCTGTAAGTTTGCCATGAACAATGATCACCCGATTCCCACCGGCCGGAATATCGCCGATCTTCCATGTGGCATTATCGGAAAGCGCTGGAAAACTTGAGCTCATATATGTATAACCGAACGGATAAGCAGCTTTGAGGAGAACATTCTTCAATACTTGCTGAGAATTTGATTTGAGGTCTACCTTCATATCGAATTCCTGACCAGAAGTTATCTCTTTGAATGAAGTCACCGTCACGTTGATCGGCGAGGAATTGATGAGGACATCATAAGACTGGACCTTGGTGAAGGTAGACGAAGTGCCCTTGACTCCATAGGTCAAAGTAGCTTTGATCGTCTTCTGCAAATTTGCTTCGCCGAAAATGATGACACTGACACTCTCATGTATCGTGCTGCCAGCCGGAATATCGCCGATCATCTTATCTAGATTGGTGAGCGGCGTACCTGGCTTATCTGGATCAGTGGCACCAGATGGAAAGTCCACAGACATGTCGGCCAACTGCAAAGCCACATTATTCTTGTTCTGAATGGTCACATCGAATGTGGCCGGGACTCCCCCAGGAATGGAAACTGGTCCGCTTATGACGATATTGATGTTGTTAGCAGAGATCAGATTGGCGCCATTGAAGAACAGATACGCGCCGATCCCAACTGCAATGACGCAGAATATGGCGGAGATGATGAGGAGTTTGCTGAAGAATGACATATGATGCTCTTGGTATTCCGGATTCAAGGTCTTCGGCCGGACATCTTCTTCCTTTGGATGTTCCCAATCCGTCTTGACCTCGGTCACCGGCTCGGTGAATCGAAGCTTCCTCTTGGTGCGCACTTCAGGCGCCGTCCGAGAGTACAGCGACTTCTTCAATTCTTCAATGTAGCTTTTGTCTTCCTGAGGAGGCACAGACGTCATTGTACAACAATATGACCTCCCTGCTAAGCCATTCGAGGTGCTTGAACCACCAATTATTTTGTGTTATAATTATAAAAGCTAAAAATAACCGTCAATGAACGGTCAATAAAGGAAAGGAGTGCACTTTGAATTCTGACATAATGTTCTGGGTATTCATTCTAAGTATACCGACCTTGGCCGTCGCCATCTTCGAGATCAACCTGGATATGAAGCACAAGGTAGGTCCGTGGGGTAAGACTAAATTCAAAAACCCGTACTGGGAGGAGAAGATCCTCCAGAGATGGCCGATCCCTTTCATCAAGTACATCTCGCGGTATCACGCCGTCTTGTTCTTGGAGGTGCTGCCTGTGGTATTCACACTGAGCATCATTTTCTGGAGCTGGGCGCTCAACTATGCTGTATGGCCGAGCGACTCATCTCGACTCATCAAATCGCTATCTTTCATCACACTATTCATCGCAGTCTGGCTAGGCAATTCCGGATTCGAGGACATGTTTTACTTCATAATCCAATCTTTGACTGGCTGGCACGAGCCTCATGCCTTGCGCAAAGTGGTGCTAGAGAAAGACTTCGACTGGTTCAAGGATTGGTTACCACCGATCTTCGGATTGAACATTCCGGGGCATTGGGTGTTCTGTCCCGCCGCAGCATTGTTGCTGCTTTACATCCGACACCATTGGATAATGCAGTGAAGCAACAAACTTTTCTCGCTCGCCTTCCAGGCCCATCTGGTCGGCGATTTTATTTTATGAGACACATTTAATGCTGCCAGGTACGACCCGTGATATCATTTTGATTAGAAATTCAATCATCTCTTTTGCTTTAAGGTTCGTATTCTCACTATGAAGATCAATATCGCAACCATCAATCTCCAATCGGGCGTAGCCACAACAAAAGGCATCCTTCATTATGTTCTGACTGGTTGGAAATACTGGTTGCCTCATTCAGATAGACCGATCCGACAAGCTGGAGAAATGTTGAAACAAGAAGAAATAGGCATCGCGTGTGTAACCGAAATCACAGAGAAGTCATTGCGATCGGGATTTCGATCACAAACAGAAACCTTGGCGACCAGTGCTGATTTAAATAATTGGAATTTCTTCTCTTCACAAAAGCTCGGCAAATTCTTTTTTTATGAGGGCAATGCTTTGCTTTCTAAATATCCGATTTCTCATCCGATCTCACATCCCCTGCACATCGAACTCAATATGCGCATGGCTTTGGAAGAAGCGACCGTTGAAATTCAAGGCCAAAAGATTTCCATTTTCATCGCCCACCTTGCTCTTACCAAGCGTGCTCGCCAAATCCAAATCAGTGAAATCATTGAAATACTTGAAGATCGAACTGGCCCTATTATTCTAGCCGGTGACTTCAATGAAAGGCGCCCGGGAGCACTTGATATACTCCTTCAACAAACTCCTCTCAAACAAATATGCACTCTGAAGACTTATCCTTCGTGGGATTCTAAATACTCGTTAGATTACATACTCCTAAGTAAAGAGTTTACGGTTCTCGACTGCCATATCCCTAATAGCCCGGCTTTTTCAGATCATTCGCCACTAATAGTCAAAGCGGAGCTCAATTAACAAAATCCAATTACATCATCGACTCTTTCAATGCCTTATTTATATGTTTGTTGAGGATCGTCCGCTTCTCTTTAAGCAGATCGACCAGATCACTAGTGATCTCAAACGACCGGATGTGGCCGCTCAGTTCCAAATCATCGCCGATGTAACCCAGCCAATGAAGGATGCGCGCGACCGTCAATGATTCGATAGCGGCCAATTGAGCAGCATTCAAATCTTCACGCTCACCAACAAAGTCCACGCAAGCTTTTATAACATCGAACACTTCAGGGTGTGCTTCTTCACCTTGAAGTAACCGTCTCAAGAGCTGCGCCAGCCTTGCGATTAAACTTTGAGAAATGGCCATTTCGCCCCCGCTTCGCGGATGGACTTTCCCCGACTGCGTAGCACGAAGGGGAAACGTCCGGAGCGAAAAGGGGGCGGCAGATGTGAGCCGCCACATCTCCCTTCCCTTTACGAGCGAAAACATTCCCATTGCGTGTTCTTGGGTATAGTATCGCAGCTTTGATCTCTCCAGACGGATCCCTTGGGCAGCAGCCATTATCAGACCAAATTCACGTGTGAATATGAAAAGCATCTTCCCTGCTTCTCCATAAGGTCGTGCTTGGATTATGAATCCTGGAGTTGTGTGAATGTGATGCATAGGTTATGCGCAAGGAAACGTTACGGCGAGAGCGCTGTGGTAGAGCGGCGAGCCGGAATGTTTCCTTGCGCATTACTTCTTAATATCAAACTTCTCACCAAATTCAATAGCTGACAAGCGGGTAGCCGCTTTGATAGCTTGTTCGTTCTTACTGATCAAAGATTTCATGTCTTCCGTCGCGACCAATACCGCCATATCGTTGACCGTCAATCCTTTCTCTTTGCGGAGGTCTTGGATCTTACGGAGCAATTCGCGGAGCTCGCCTTCTTCTTTAAGCTCAGGAGTAAGGACAGTATCCAATTCGACATCGGTTTCCATACCACCGTCGAATACAACTTCTTTTACATTAACTTCATCTGTTATGAGCCCAAGGAGTTCAGAATTTAAATCCTTAATTTTTGAATCCTTAATTTTTAACTTACCCAATGGTTGACGTACATTTATCTTTGCCGTCATCCTGGCTTCTAAACCTTTGGAAGCGATAGACCGGACTAATTCCATGCTAGTCAATAATTTCTCATCGACTTTCCCTGCTTTCGGCCATTCTTCGAGGTGTACGCTTTCTTTTTCGCCTCCAACGCCTTGGTACAAGAAGTCAGCAAAGAAAGGCGTGAGCGGCGCCATGACTTTCGCCAATGATTGCAACACGAATTGTGTGGTAGCCAAAGCCGCTTGCTTGTCTTCAGCATTTTCTCCTTTGAATCGGTCGCGGGAACGTCGAAGATACCATTGGGAAAGATCTCCGACGAAATCTCGAATCGCTCGTGCAGGTTCGAAGAATTTGTAGTTGTCCAATCCGGTGGTCGTGGTTTCTATGAGCTGATTGAGTCTGGCGACGATCCACCGATCTAGAACATGAGATGTATTTGAAAGCTTGAAAATGTTTCCGGACCGAGCGCTGTGGGCCAGCGGCGAGGCGGAAGTATTTTCAAGCGATTCATCCACATATAGCTTATAGAACGACAGCACATTCCCCGCCAAATTAAAGACCTTTTTATTTATCTCATCCACAGTCTTCTGATCAAAATTCTTGGAATCACCAGGCTGATTGACAGAATACATCCAGAACCGCAGCGCATCAGCTCCATAGGCGTCCATCATCTCGAAAGGATTGACGACATTGCCGATAGATTTCGACATCTTCTTTCCTTGAGGATCGAGGATATGACCGAGGCAGATGACATTCTTATAAGCCTTGCCTCTGCCCATGAGCACCCCGACTGCGTGCAATGTGTAGAACCATCCACGCGTCTGATCTATGGCTTCAGAAATAAAATCAGCTGGGTATGGGAATTTCTCCTTGCCGATCAAGCCGTGTTCTTTGCCACCAAGAACATGATCCTGGGCAAAAGGCATAGACCCGCTATCGAACCAGACATCCATGACTTCTTTGACTCGGCTCATTTCTCCACCACATTCGCAGGTCAATTTTACTTCGTCTATATAAGGACGGTGAAGGTCGAGCTCAAAATCAGGATTGTGAGGAAGGATCGAAAAGTCGAGTTTCCTAGCTTCCGCTTTTTGAACATACTTCAACTTATTCCAATCAGCCGCCTCGCTCTTTTCTAGTCCAGCGGCGGCACTGATAAGCATCATAGCCGGACATCCGTGAGTAACGATCAAAATCGTACGGCCTTGATATTTATTCTCCATTTCATAGAGGAAATCTCCGACCCTCTTTCTGACATCTCTCCAACTCTCAACCCCATCATCAGCCTTATTGAATCTGTCTTCGTTTATCGGAAACTTCTTATCGAATTTCGCCATATCCTTGCCTTCCCAAGAGCCCATCCCCATTTCACGGACTCGCTCATCGACGATAACCTGCCCAGCTTTGAGACCGAGCGTATCAGCGACAAGATGGGCGGTCTCTTTGGTCCGCATGATCGGTGAAGTTATCACCAAATCTATCCCTGATTTTTTTAAGGCTTCGGCGGTTTTTGATACGTTTTCTTTACCCAACGCAGTCAAATGGCTCACCATCTCCAAACCGCTGTTCAAAGTCATTTTTACATTATTCTCCGCCTCGCCATGCCGCATAACATAGTAAGTATTGCGCGGCTTCTTGGAGACATCAGCCACTGATCCAGCAACTTTCCATTTCTTGCATTTGTCGCAAACCCAGACTGGTAAAGGCGTACCCCAATAGCGCTCGCGGGAAATGGCCCAATCCTTGACTTCGCGGAGCCATTCACCAAAACGACCTTCCTTTATATGCTCCGGCTCCCAATTGATGCCTTCATTTTCTTTGACCAGCTTGTGCCGCAAGTCCGACATTTTGATGTACCACGAATCACGGGCAAAATAGATGAGCGGTGTGTGACAGCGCCAACAGAAAGGATAGGTGTGCTCGTATTTTTCTTTACTGAATAGGATGCCACGGTGCGCCAAGTCTTTGATGATCTCCACGTCGGTCGCCTCATTCTTGACGAATTTGCCGGCCAAAAATCCAGCTTCATTTTTGAAAGTACCGTCTTCTTTTACCAGATGATATTTCGGCAGGCCTACCTTCGTGCCCAATTCAAAATCGTCCTGACCATACATTACAGCGGTGTGCACTATTCCAGTCCCATCTTCAGTAGTGACAAAATCAGCAGGATATACTTTGTAAGCATTCGACAGCTTCTCTTTTTCCGGACCGGAAATAGATTCTTTGAGAAATGGATAAAGGGGTTCGTATGAGAGACCGACCAATTCTTTGCCTTTGAAGGTCTCGATTATTTCCGGCTTCGTGTCTTTAAAAACTGCCTCCAGGCGATTTTTGGCAAGAATGTATGTCGTGGTCGCGTTTTTTGAATCTCCTTCCTCCTTACTGCTTCCTTCTTCCTCCATTTTTCTAACTTTCACATAATCGATCTTCTCCCCTACCGCCAAGCCAACGTTGCCCGGCAATGTCCACGGCGTCGTCGTCCAAGCCAACAAATAGGTCTCGCTTGATCCTTCCTCCTTACTGCTCCCTCCTTCCTGCTTCAAGACCTTGAATTTCACTGTGACTGAAAGATCCTTGACCGTCTCATATCCTTGCGCCAATTCGTGCGACGACAAAACAGTTTGGTCATGAGGACACCAAGGGACGACTCGGAAATCTTTGTAGAGCAGATCCTTTTCGTGGACCGTCCGCATGATATTCCAAAGCGCTTCTATGTAAGCTGGCTTGTAGGTGATGTAGGCATTCTTCAAATCCACCCAGTAACCCATACGATTGGTAAGAAGTTCCCATTCACGCATGTAAGTCCAAACGCTCTCTTTACACTTCTCGTTGAAAGCAGCGATGCCGTATTCTTCGATCTCCTTTTTGAACTTGAAGCCGAGCTCCTTTTCGACTTGGATCTCTACTGGCAATCCATGAGTATCCCAACCGCCTTTACGGCGGACATGGAATCCTTGCATTGTCTTGTACCTAGGAATGGCGTCTTTGAAAGCACGGGCTTCCAAATGATGGATGCCTGGACGACCGTTGGCGGTTGGTGGACCCTCATAAAAAACGAATTCACCTTTGGGCGCCTTTCCTTCTTGTGATTTATTCAGAGTCTTATCAAAAATCCCCTTCTCTTTCCAGAAGGCCATGATCTTCTCCTCGCGCTCGGCGTGAGAGCTTTTGGGCATCGGCGGATTTTTCACGACGACCGGCGTTTTCTGCTCCGTAGGCATCTTTTGGCTTTTCTTGTGTTCAGAATCTGCTTGCATGACTTACAGCTTACGGCAAATCGCGCTCCTTTTCAATGTATATTTAGACCATACATCAGCATGTTACAATATTCGTATTAATAGAATAACTATCAAAATTCCCATGGCACTAGTAAAAGTTGAACAACACAGCTTCCTTGGAGGCATCTGGATGATCGGATGGCTCTTCACCATCGGCTTCCTGCAACTAGCTTTCTGGCAAGGAGTTCTGGCAATAGTGGTTTGGCCGTATTATCTCGGCGTGTTCGTGAATGGGTTGGTGAGATAAATCTGCAGAGGTGACACCTCCGCAAACTACATCTTTTTCGGAACTCTGATCCCCAACAGCCACAAACCTTCCGTCATAATGTTTTTGAAGCCTCTCGTCAACGCCAAGCGATACGGCGACAGCGGATCTTTTTCGTCGATGATCGTCTGCGACGCATAGAAACTATTGAAGGCGCCGGCAAGGTTGATCAAGTAGTTAGCCACGACTTGCGGAGCATATTCGACTCGTGCACGCTCAACAACATCCGGGAAGCGGGCAAGAAGTTTTTCAAGAAGACCAACTTTATCAGGAAGAGCGGAATGATTTTCCAAGCCAGCTGAAATGCCTGCTTTCTCCAAAACTGCCGACGCTCTGACTACCGAGTATTGTAGATATGGTCCAGAATCACCTTCGAATGAGATAGACGCGGCTGAGTCGAATACGATATCACTTCCGATAGAAGAACGCAGGATGCTGTACTTTATAGCGCCGATGGCAATAATCGTCGCAACTTCTTCTGCTTCGACGGAATCAAATCCCCGAGTAGCGATCCTTTTCATCACCATTTCTTTGATATCTCCAATCAATGAATCCGCCGTAACCACATTCCCTGTTCGTGAAGACATCTTTCCCGCGGCGAAACGCATCATGCCGTGACCAATATGTTTTGTCTTGGCGCCATTCTTCTCGTCAATAAGCGACAAGACTTTCAACAAAACTTTGAAATATTCATTCTGTTCGCTGGCAGTGATGATGATCGACTGCACCGTATCGGGGTACTTCTCGAACTTGGTGACGTTTAGAGCGACATCTTTGGCTTCATATGTGGCAATGCCTTTTGAATTAACAAATACCCGTGTATGCAAACCAGCCTTTTCACCATTGAATACGATTGCTCCTTGGCTCTCCTCAAAAACACCCTTCTTCAAGAATTTTTGGACGATGGCCAGTCCGACCGGAGCCATGTCGCTCTCATATATGGTGTCATCAAAATCAGTTCCGAGTGTCACATACAATTCATTGAAATGATCCAGGCTCCATTTGCGACCCTTTTCATAGATCTTGTTGACCTCCGGATCAGACTTTTCGTACAAAACTTTATTGAGAGCGTCTATTTCCACCTGCGCCTTTGATTGTTCAGTCTCAATGACTGGCTGATCCTTGCCAATTTCATTGGCATCCTTCTTACCATAGCTTCGCGTCCCTTCGACGTACATCTTCCCTAGAAATGCCGTTTTCTCTTGAATAGACGCTGAATCTTTTGGGAGTTCAGCCAAATGTTTCTGTATGGCCCAAATAGCCTTAGCGATATGCAATCCTTGATCCGATGGATAACATATACGAATGACCTTGGCACCCGATGATTCGATAAGTCGCGAAAGAGATTCGCCGATAGAATTCGACATCAAATGCCCAATATGGAAAACCTTGAAAGCATTGGGGTCGGTGTATTCGACAAGGATCGGCCCGCTTTTTTCGTGCGACTTTAGTTGACTAAAGTGCTTCGCGGCGGAAGTTCTCCCACCTGCAACAGCCGAACCCATCACGGTCGAATCCGTCAAAGGTAAATCAGCCGCGACAAATTTCAATACCTCTTTGGCCATAACATCATCCTTAATTGTAAAGTTAATAAATCCTGGACCGGCGATCGAGACATCTTTGATCGTGACCGGCATATTTTTCTTGAATCCTTCGACAACCGCATCCGCCAAGGCTTTTGGTGACTGGCCGAGTTTTTTTGCATAAACCAAAGCTGCATTTGTCGTAAAGTCGCCATGGTCCGGGTTTTCTGGGTAATCGATCTTTACCACTACCCCTCCACTAGCCAAATCATCGGCCACTCCTAGGCAGTTCATTATGTCTTGCAGCCGCTTTACTATTTCGTTTTTCATCTCGATATTGTAGCAAAAATGTCGCCAATTTGCCTCTAAAGCTTTAGTTAGACTTGACAATTCCTAAATTAATCTTACAATACAACAAGAACGCACCTTCAACACGGGCTCAAGAAGACTTGCCCGGAAAACACCGTTCCCATCGTACGGGAATGCTTGTAAATTGGGAAGGTTCCTTAAACGGCTTCGGTTCCTCATCTGATATCTTCGCGTTGCGCTGTGCACTCCAGCCACTTAGCCTGAAAGTCTTCCGAGCAGTAAAGCCCGTCAAAAAACCTAGGCGCGAGGTTTATCCGATCCCTCGCGCCTTCCCCTTTCGATTGCTAGACGTTTTCTTTCATTTTCGTCGGCAATCAGCGCAGGGTTCTCCTCCTCCGAGAGCCCTGCGCATTTTCGTATATGCATATCTGATACTTAGAAACTATTTTCTCAAGATCTCGTCCATCTTCTTTGCGATAAGTTTGAAATCTTTTTCTTTGCGTCCACGAGTCGTTTCCGCAGCCGTGCCAAGCCGGATTCCTGAAGGATCAGCCGGGGGTCGCTTGTCGAATGGAATGGCATTCTTGTTGACGATGATCCCTTGTTTTTCCAAACGCTCGCTAGCCTCTTTACCAGTAATTGCACCGGCGCCCGCTTCAGCTTTACCGGCGGCATCCTTAACAAGAGGTTCCCTCTTTTTGCCGTCATTCCACGTGTCCACCAATATCAAATGCGAATCGGTTCCGCCGGAAATGAGACGCCAGCCGCGCTTCTCCAATTCTTCTGCCAAAACTTTGGCATTCTTCACAACTTGGTTGGCATATTTTCTAAAAGCTGGAGTAGATGCTTCTTTCAATGCCACAGCGACAGCGGCGATCTGATTGGCATGTGGGCCGCCCTGCAAGCCTGGAAATACTGCCTTGTCTATCTTTTTATATAATTCACGCGCATCCTTCTTTACGAATATCAAAGCAGCTCGAGGGCCTCGCAAAGTCTTGTGCGTGGTAGTAGTGACAACATCAGCATAATCAAATGGCGAAGGATAGACGCCCCCAGCTACCAATCCGGCGATGTGAGACATGTCCACCATCATTAAACCTTCGGAAGCATCAGACACTTCCCGCATCTTCTTCCAATCGATGATCCGTGGATACGCTGTATAACCAGAAACGACAATAGTCGGCTTCTCCTTCATAGCTATCTCACGGAGTTGGTCGTAATTGATAGTCTCTGTAACCGGGTCAAGCCCATAAGGTATCTGCTGCCAAAATTTACCAGTAGCTGAAACTTTCTGACCGTGAGTGAGGTGACCTCCCTGGTCCAGAGACATACCCATGATCTTTCCAGCAACGCTCGTCGTCCCGTCTTCTTGTTTGACTCCGCCACGCGGAACCAGAGCAGTGAAAACAGCTAAGTTGGCTGGCGAACCGGAAAGCGGCTGGACGTTCACGTGCCATTCGTTTGGATCAAGTCTGAATAATTTCAAAGCACGGTCGATGCAAAGCTCCTCGATCTTGTCGATGATATCGTTGCCACCATAGTAACGCTTGCCGGCATAGCCTTCGGCGTATTTGTTGGTCAGTTCCGAACCGAGAGCCTCCAGTACGTCCCGAGAAACATAATTTTCCGAAGCGATGAGATTGATAGCTTTCTTCTGACGCTTCTTCTCAGCCTCTATGAGTTTTTTGATTTGTGTGTCTTTCATATAAACAATCGTATCATATCCATAAGTAAATGTCGGCAGACAAAAAGGGGTCACGGAAATGCAAACCGTGACCCCCCAACCGAGATACGGGGTGAAAAAACCCGACCTCAACATTTAGAAACAACAAACAACGAAAGAAATTGACCGGCGGCAACACAATCAAACAATCTTCATTAAATCGATTATCCGAATGAATACCTATCAATCATGTTGCCAGCCGGAGTGGAGTTAGTTATCCACCATGAAGCCCGGTGAGGGCTTATTTCGTATTCCAGCCAACGCCAGAATCCGCTGATTGCAACAATACTCCTGTGGTCAAAAAAAGCAATCCCCAGGTTGTCCACAGGATGTTATACGAGATGAAGCTAGGCGGCGAGCCTCGCAGGATCTCGCGAAGTGAGACCTCGTATCACTTACCAGTGCTTCCAAACCTCCCTTCTCCACGACTGGTCGTTCCGAGCCCATCGGCTTCTTCCAATTCAGCGATAGCTACCGGAAATATCACAAGCTGAGCGATCTTATCTCCTTTATGGATTTGATAAGGCTCGCTGCCGAGATTGATCAGGTTCACATTGTACTCTCCTCTATACCCCGCATCATAGACGCCTCCCATAGTGTGGATGCCGGCATTCTTCGGTAAGCTGCCTTTATCCTTAACGATAGCCGCATATCCTTCATGAAATTCCAGAGCAAATCCAAGAAAAAATATCCTTCTTTCGCTAGGCTTCAATAAATAGTCTTCCAGTGAATAGAGGTCAAGTCCGACGTCGCCAGGATGGGCGTATGAGGGTGTAGTCGCTGCTTGATTTAGTTTCTTTATTTTTATCCGCATCGTGGTAATATTGCTTATACTAACATCTAAGCATTACAAAATACCACTATGAAAACATACGCCGAACGAACGCCCGACTCGCAATACCAGGGCTTGCTCCGAGAGATTTTGGAAACGGGTGTACGTACTCCTAGCCAACAGGGCGTGGATGCGCTGACAGTCATCGGCCCGCGTTCCCTCCATTTCAAACTTGATAATGGTTTTCCCTTGATCACTGAACGAAATCTCAATCCGAAGACTTCAGATACGCTTCCGGTCACGATCTGGCAACAAGCCATCGGAGAAATACTCGGCTTTATGAATGGCGCACGGACACAGAAAGAGCTGGAGAAATTCGGTTGCTACTGGTGGCGCTGGTGGGTCACCAAGGAAAAATGCGAGAAACGCGGATTGGAAGAAGGCGATCTCGGACCCGGTTCATACGGCGCGGCTTTCCATGACTTCCCTACAAACGAAGGTGCACCTTACAATCAATTCAAGAACGTCATCGAGCAGATCAAAGAATTTCCGCATCTACGCACGCATTTCGTCACACCTTGGATACCGCAGTACATGATGCGAGGAAAAGGCAAGCAACAGAAGGTCGTAGTTTGTCCGTGCCACGGTTGGATCCATATCAGGATAATCGATAACAAGCTGACTCTCCATATGATCCAGCGCTCCTGCGACGTTCCAGTCGGATTGCCACAAAATCTGATCCAGTACGCCGCTTTGGCCTTGGCGATCGCACACGTCACAGGAACGGAGGCTTATGAATATGTGCACAGCTTTTCCGATGCGCATATATATGTCGATCAAGTAGACTCAGTCAATACCATGCTTGCCCGCGAACCGCGACGCTTGCCGACACTGACATTGAATACATCCAAGAAAGATCTGTTCGATTTCCGACGCGAAGATTTCACCCTGACAGATTACGACCCGCATCCAGGTATCAAAAAAATCCCAGTCGCCATATAAGCCAAGGAAATGACCAGATTCATCAACACTGCGACTATTCGCCGAGAAGACCAGAGAAAAGTAATGGAGGAGATCGAGAAGAACGACCATTGCCCTTTTTGTCCAGAGAATCTTTCTAAATATCACAAGAAGCCGATATTGAAAGAAGGAAAATTCTGGCTGCTCACAGAAAATCAGTGGCCCTACGAGAACACCAAGCATCAGCTACTGGCTATCTACAAGACTCATATCGAGCACATCAAAGATATCGACCCCCAAGCAGCGGCGGAACTCTTTCAAATGTTCAAGGATGAATCTATCAAGAGAGGTGTCGTTGGTGGTGGGATCGCAATGCGTTTCGGCAGCAGCCCTGATGGCAATTATGGTAGCTCTGTCCTACACCTTCACGCTCACCTGTTCGAGCCTGATCTTAAAGCCTTGAAATCGGACGAGGCTTGGCGCTTCAAATTCGGCCAACCGAAGGACTATAAGAAAAAGAATGTGTAGGTTTGACAATGCCTGCATAATGGCTAGTATGGCCTTAGACAGTCAACCTTCAACAAAGAAAGATAATAGCTTGTGAATGAAAAACCTTCCTTAGTGATCCCGGGTATTTCCGACCCGGCAAAATTGGCCTGCATCGCCAGAGCCCGCAAATTCAAACAGTACAGAAAATATGTCGAGGACGCGTTGGCGGGCAGATGCACAATTTGCAGCCTCGACCAGAGCAATACCAGATTCGTCGAAGTTCCACGTGTCAACGCGATGAGAGTCTGGTACTGCAATCCGCCAGAGAAATTCACTAGGCTCCACTTCCTAATGAGCCCAGTGCGGCATATCACCGACACTCGTCAACTCTCTGTCGAGGAACGACGCGCGTTCTGGGAGGTAATGGAGTACTTGCCGAATAAGTTCAGCTTCAACTTTCGCGGCATCCTGATCCGCGATGGTGACGCGACCCAATCAGCCGGGACCATCGAACACCTCCACATCCACATCATGGTGCCAGACGGGACTGGTCGTGTTGAATCACCATTCTGTAAGACTCCAGAAGAGGAAGCCGCCGGCGTCGCTCGGGCAATAATTTTCGAGAAGCTCCGAACCGGGACAATGGTCGCGGAGCTTCCTGGCAACGAGTACGAGCTCGTCAAAGATCGTTTGGAGTAATTCTGGAACGTCGATTTCGAAGAATAAATCGGGCGGCTACGATGTAGCCGCCTTTTTCATTCTCACATGAACGATCTTGACTCCCCTATTTTTCAATATCCTCTCGCCATCTAAGACACCATAGCCATCCGAGTAATATACTTTCTTGATACCTGAATAAGCAACAAGCTTGGCACAAGCCGGACAAGGGAAAGTAGTGACATATAGCGATGTGCCTTCGAGGGATGTTCCCTTTTGAGCAGCTTCAGCGATTAGCCTGGCCTCGCAGTGAAACGAAGTGGAAAGCTCAATATTCACGCCTTTTGAGAAGTCCGAGCGAGGATCACCCTCTTCATACGGCAAATGTTCGGACGGAACTGCGTGGTTGTGAAGCATACTTAGAATTTTTCCATCTTTGACTATGGCCGCCCCAATTTGGCGCCAGATATCAGAGCTTTTCTCTGCCTCTTTTTTTAATGATGAGATCATCTCCCGATCCGTTCCGGACGTAGAGATAGTTTGATCGGCTTCAATAGGCCGATTCTCAAACGACTTGTGTTTGTCCCAACGAAGAAAGATCGTGTCGAATATGACCTTGGTATCCTTGAAATATCTCTCCTTGATATCGCGCATGACTTCCTCGTCAGGCATGACAATCGTTGTTTTTGCAGCAGCCAATGACCGAAAATCTTTCTGACCGATGATACGTATAGATCTGAATCGTTTCCAAGACTTCAGAGCCAATAGCATAAGCTTCAAATCCAAAGCCCGGATATCCTTAGTAAGGGCCTTGTAATCTTTTATGATTTCCGGACCGATAAGAAAAAGCTCCTTGGCTTCTCTATGCTTATCGAAAAATCGCGCATACCCTTCATGCAACACCGGCACGTATGCGACGATGACCTGTCTTTTGTCGCCGTTTTTTTTCATAATCAGTTCTTTTGCCTGAGATCGGGGCGACCAAGTAGAGTGTTGCTTATCATATCCGCCATTTTGGGGATGATGGCCTTTTCGAAGCGTTTGGCCAGCTTGAGCTGGAGACGGCGGATCTTGGCACTGGTCGAAGTGGTCGCCATCGGCGCCAATACTCTGATCTCGCCGCAGAATTTCTTCATTTCTTTCATTTTATCTTTGCCGTATTTTTTGACCGTCTCATCAGTAACAATAAGAACGTCGGGTTGAACGGTCTTGATCAGATGCCATTTGGGCATCTTCTGCTCTTTGAGCGTCACAACATCTACCGGACGCAAGTGGGTCACCATTTCCAACCGTTCGGCTTGCGGGACAAGCGGCCTATCCGGACCTTTTCTGGCTCGGACCTTTTTGTCGCTATCGACTCCGACTACCAACAGATCCCCGTGCTTCTTGGCCTCCTCAAAGTAGCGGGCGTGGCCGATGTGAACCATATCGTACGTTCCTTGGGTCAAAACGATCTTCAAGCCTATGCCCTTGCAATGCTCGACGAGCTGTTTTAGACGTCCATAATCCGGAACAAATCTGTCTTTGAAATTGGAGTTGACCCCGAATATTCCTCCGTTGGTGCTGTATCGTTTTATGGACATAGAAGTTAGTGTGCCATTAAGTTAACATATCGCCTCTCATGCTACAATATGGACACACCCACATGAACTGTTTCATCATCGCCGCCCTATCTGCCGACGGATATATCGCCAAGAATCCAACGGCACCATCGACCGTCTGGACGAGCAAAGAAGACAAAAAGCGCTTTGTTGAGCTGACCAAAAAGGCTGGCGTAGTCGTCATGGGTCAAAATACTTGGAACACACTTGGCGGCAAGGCTTTGAAAGATCGCTTGAATATCGTCTATTCCCCCACCCCATTGCCAGCGACCGAGCGCTTGGAAGTCACCGAAAAAAGCCCAGCAGACCTATTGAAAGACCTAGAGTCGCGCGGTCACAAAGAAGTTGCCATATGTGGCGGCTCGCAAATATACACAATGTTCATGAAGTCAGGGCTTGTGACCAAGCTATTTCTGACCATCGAACCGGTCATTTTCGGCAGCGGCATCAGGCTATTCAAAGAAGATATGGACTTCAAATTGAAGCTCGTGGAATCTATCAAGACTGAGAATGGGACGCTTCTACAAGAGTATGATGTCCTTGCGACAATCTCAGACAACCAATAACCTTTAACCTAAAGGGTTTTGGCTATATTCTTGAATGTGCGATGAATTGACATCGTGCTTATTCGAGTTAGACTTGGCACAGAACAGGTAGCTTCATAATCTATGAAAGAACATTGCAATAATCACGCTTTGAGGCGCACCCTCCCAGGAAGCGTTCTTGGAACGTCCTTGCCGATCTGGCTAAAAGTACAATCCGGTCAGAGCTCAATCATTCGCTTCAGCCGCTATACCAACAAATACGACAAGCGCTTGCGTTGGCAGAATGGCTTTCAACACCAAGCCTCGGTATGTTTTCTCTGCATGCAGATACTCATCGAGTTACGTCCGTACGTGTCGCTGGACGAGCTATTGGTGAGCTGGTGCTTCCACCTACACGACGTTCCAGAAGGACTACTAGGAAGAGATGTCCTCGCGCCCAACAAAACCGAAAAGGACGACCTCGACGAGTACAGCGCCTTTCGCGAGCATTTCAGTACTTTAGACAAAACTGTCTGGGTCGCGATGCATCGAGCATATTTGCTTCAGACCGCTCTCAAAGTCCCGAGGATCTTCCCCAAAGACGCGAGAAAGATCGCTAACGATTTGCGACGGCATAAATATTTCGAGGCATTGGCCTTCCAAGGAATCCAGGTGATGGACTATCTCTATTATGCCGAGGAATGTGCCACACGAAATGTGGTTGAAGTCCTCGAAGATGTTGCCTCGAGCGCCTTACCACAGCTCGATCAGATTGCAAAGAAGCTTCCCGGCTTCACCAAAACCGTCTGGACGCCAGAACGTCGCGCGTACTTTGAGAGGTATATCCAAAGGGTCCCCACCTCCAGAAGGAGACTTTAACCTGAGTTAGAATTTCGTCAGCATTCAGAGAGCGCGGCAAGGATCGCGCTTTTTTTATACAAAAACAGGGCTTTCGCCCCATTTTTTCTTCATTAACTTTACAGACTTTAAAGACTTTAAAGACTTTCTGACTATTTTACTTCAACTCCCATCTGTCTGGCCGTACCAGCAATGGTCTTCATAGCTGCTTCAATAGTATTTGCATTCAAATCAGGCATTTTCTTTTCAGCGATCTCTTTGAGCTGAGCTTTGGTGATCGTGCCGATCTTCGAAGTATTCGGCTTACCAGAACCCTTCTCTTTCTTCAAAGCTTTGAGGATGAGGCTGGAAGCTGGCGGAGTCTTCAAAACGAAGCTATAAGTTCTGTCCTCATAAACTGTAATGACTACTGGGATCATGTCCCCAATCATAGCTTTAGTAGCATCGTTGAACTTTTTTGTAAAATCGCCAATGTTCACGCCGGCCTGTCCGAGTGTCGGGCCCAACGGAGGCGCTGGGGTTGCTTTCCCTGCTGGAGCGATGACTTTTACCTTTTTGATGATTTTCTTGGCCATGGATGTTTATTAGAAATGTTGATGCACTGTACCTTAAACCTTCTTAACTTGCAAGAAATCTAGCTCGACTGGCGTTTCCCTACCGAACATAGAGACCAACACCTTGATCTTGCCGCGCTGAGTATCGACTTCGGCCACTTTGCCTTCAAAGTCCTTGAATGGACCGTCGGCCACCTTGACCAGATCGCCAGGAGTGAGATCGATAGAGTGTTCAGTCTGACCTTTCTGCATCCGAGCGAATAGAGTCTCGACTTCTTTAGGATCCAATGGGACTGGCGAAACGCCGGCACCGACAAATCCAGTCACGCGCGGTGTATTGCGAACAACATACCAGGAATCGTCCGTCACGATCATATCGACCAGGACATATCCGGGATAGATCTTCTCTTCTTCCTCGACACGCTTGCCGCCTTTGACTTTGATCTTCTTCTCCGTAGGTACGATAACTGCAAAGATCTTGTCTTCCATGCCCAAAGACTCTATGCGCTGCTTCAGATTGCGCGCCACTGCATTCTCGTAGCCGGCATAGGTATGGATGGCATACCAATTTCGTTCTCCAGTTGTTTGTTGTTTGGTCATGGGGACAAATTTAAAATTAAAGATTGAAATTTAGAACAATAGTGTCAGAAGCTTAGAAAAAACGAAATCTGACAGACCAAGCAAAGCGGCGGTGGCCAGAGAAACCAAGATCACCAAAGACGTGAACCTGATAGTTTGATCGCGTGTAGGCCAATTGACATGGCTCATCTCACCACGTGTTTCCTTAACATAATTGCTGAATCTATTCATGGTATTGGTCCTTTTAGACGCTTTTTGATTAAAAAATCCCGCAGGGGGATAACATGTGTATAGTAGCATGCTGATAACAGTAAATCAAGGCCTGCTTGAAGTCTCCAGAAATCTTTCCGTTTGCCGCTGGCCCACAGCGCTCAAACGAAAAGATTTCTTTCGCCTTCCAAGCCCGACTGCTACCTTATCTCGTAAGTGATATCCACTGTATCTGTGATCTTCTGTTCACCAGTCGCTATTTCTGGAGCGATCGCTTGGTTTGAAGCGGTGGAGTCCGCTTTCATCACGCCCAAACCATAGACCATAGGAGAAGGTCTATTGTTATTTTCTGAGAAACTGACGATCCGAACCAAGCTGACACCGAGCTGTTTGGCCAATTCATTGGCTTTGCTTTGTGCTTTGGAAATCGCTTCCGCTCGAGCTTCGGCATTGACACTGTCCGGATTATCAACAGAGAATGTTAGACCGTTAACATTTTGCACACCGAGTCCTCCAATAGTCGTGAACAGGGTTCCGGCTTTTGCTAGGTCGCGGATCTTCACTTGGACCGACTCGCTGACATCGTACCCGGTCAAAACAGATTTAGAGGGCGGACAACTATAAGTTGTGCAAACGCTATTTTGATATTCATAATGAGGATTGATCGAATACGAAGTCGTCTGAATATCTTTATCTGCTACTCCCCCATCCTTTACCGCCTTCATTGCGGCATTAACTTTGGTAGTCATGGCTGCTTGAGCGAGAGCAACGGTCTTGGCCGTTTCAGTCACAGAAAATGAGAATGTTGCAATATCCGGAATGGCGACAGCATCTCCAGTTCCGGAAACGTTGATCGTATTGGTCATACTCGGATTGGCACCGACATATGAAATGGACTTAAGTTCTTTGATAGAAGCTACCGCCAGAAAAACGACCAGTAAAATAAATGCGGTTGTAACAGCGTTCCAAAACTTGGTTGGTATGTTCATGACAATTTATCTAATTAATTATTAATAGTTGTTAATTCTAATGATAAGGCCCTTGGGTCTCTTTGTAAAATACGAATCATGTCCTAATTTCGGCGCTCTGTCTGGTAATAGCTTCGCGGCCATAAGGCCGTCAAACTCTTCCCGTGCACAGATCCACTAGATTCTCGAACAATGAATAGACGGTCATCGGCCCAACTCCCCCAGGCACCGGTGTTATGGCGGAGACCTTCTTTGCAACTTTCTTGAAATCAACATCTCCGACCAAACGAGCACCTTCTATCTCATCATCCAATTTTTCACCAGTCACCTTATTTATTCCAACATCGACGATCACTTGGCCCTTTTTCACATGCTTGGCGGTGATGAGCCCGGGTTTGCCGACTGCTACGATCACTATATCTGCTGATTTGGTCTCCTTGGCCAAGTCCTTGGTCTTGCTGTGACAGACCGTGACTGTCGCTTCTTCATTCAAACACATTGTGATAACCGGTTTTCCCACCAACATGGACCGGCCGATGACCGTAACTTTCTTTCCAAATAATTCGATCTTGTAGGCCTCCAACAGAGTACGTATCCCCCGTGCCGTCGCAGGCAAGATGGCATCTTCTCGACCTTCGTACCAACGCTTTACACTGAAAGCTGTCAATGCATCGACATCTTTCTTTGGATCGATGGCGTTGATGATAGCGTCTCGATCAAGATGAATCGGCAATGGCAACTGCACAATGATGCCGTGAATACCCCCATCAGCATTACATTCCTTGATGATATCGAGCAATTCGCCCTGCGAAATCGATTCAGTTGTTTGGATATGCTTCTCCTTTACACCGATCCTTTGAGCAAATCTCTTTTTAGCTCCTATAAAAGCAGTTGAATCCGGTCTATCGCCGACTTGAATGATAGCCAGCGTCGGCACATACGAAAGCGCCTTGACCCTCTCTACTAGTCCGGGGATGAGGGAATCACGAGTGGCCTTGCCGTCGAGAATTATAGTCTTCATAAAAATAGTCTAGCACACCTCATATTACGCCGACCACCTGGCGAATATTCCACAAGGCAACAAACGATGTTGTTGATAATTTACATGGGCGTCGTCCGGAACGGATCCGGTTTGCCGCTGGCCCACAACGCTCAAACCTGATCCGTTCCTCCCTCCTTCTTCAATAGCCAATTCTCCCATCTCAATCCTTCCCCCAAATTTCTCCACAAGCGGTTTCAAAATATTCTCATAAGCGACCGGGGAATATCCCGAGGCATAGCCATTTATTATAAAGAATAACGGCTTGTCAGCGAGAATTTTTATACAATCATCGATAAGAGGTAGCAGGCTCTCTTCGATCTTCCATAATTCATTGTCAGGACCATGACCGAAAGCAGGCGGGTCCATAATAATACCCGCGTACTTGCGACCACGTTTGACTTCACGCTTTACAAAAGTATGAGCATCGTCGAGGATCCAGCGAATCGGTTTCTTTTCCAATCCCGACAATTCAGCATTCTCTCGCGCCCATGAAATAGCGACTTTGGAACCATCGACGTGAACGACTTTGGCTCCAGCTTGAGCACAAGCCAGCGAAGCACCGCCTGTGTAGCCGAACAAATTAAGAATTTCAATTCCATCGACGTCGTCCGGAACGGCTCCGGTTCGCCGCTGGCCCACAGCGCTCTCACCGGACCCGTTCCTTCCTCCTTCCTCCTTCCTGCCTGCTTCAATGCAACTCCTCAACCATTCCCAATTCACAGCCTGCTCTGGAAAAAGTCCCACGTGCTTGAACGATGAAGGTCTGATCCAGAATTTCAATCCACCAAATGCGATCTGCCATTTGTCAGAAGTAGTCTTTCTCATATTCCAGCTATTCGTAAATGCACCATCAGCTTTCTTCCATTCATCAGCCGACAATCTCTTGTGCCACAAAGCCTGTGGATCAGGTCGCGCCAAAGTGAACTGGCCGAAACGTTCCAGCTTCTCCCCTTCTCCAGAGTCGAGCAGCTCGTAATCCGGATTGGAATCTGTTATCTGAATATTTGAAATCTTGTTCATTTTTCGTATGCGCACTTTCTAATTATTAATTTCCAGTTCTAAAGATTTCTCATATCTTTCAAATATGACCGCCGCTGAAATAAATAATAACGTTGAGGTAACGACTGATCCCATGCAATAGACACAATATGAATGGAGAATGAATACTTGCAAAAAGACGAACCAGAGCGAAGCCAAAAGACCAAGAATAGTCAGGAGCAACGTAACTCGGAGCACTTCATGATTCTTGCTTTCCAAAAACGAGAACAACCCTATGGCAATGACCAGATAATAAATAGCGCCGAACAGAGCCACCGGAATGCCGTACAAAGTGCTGAACACACTGGTAAGGACTTTCTCACAACCGCCGACTATGGAGCACGGCGGAATGACATTCTGGAAATGTTCGATCGTCAAATATGAAGCGTCAGCAAAACCGAGCAAGGCTATCACCAAGACGGCTATGATGACTTTATTGGGGACTGCTTGAAGCCGCCGCGTCAATAAGCGCTTTAAATTGATCATAGCTCTGGGGGTTAACTATCACTTTGCTATTGATAAAGAATGTAGGAGTTTGATCGATTCCGAGATGGATGCCTTCGTCCTGATCAGCGTTGACGATATCGCGGAGAGTGCTGGAGGCTAGATCGGCTTTGAATCTATTCACATCCAAACCGATCTTTGTCGCGTATCCGATGAATATCGGCGTCGGATCAGAGAGTTCCGTCCAATCAGCGTGGTTGCTAAAGAGCTGGTCAAACATAGGCCAGAACTTCCCTTGAACAGATGCTGCTTCGCTGGCCATAGCCGCCGGTACAGCGTTAGGATGCTGAGTCAGAGGAAAATGGCGGTAGACCAAGCGCATGGTCGATGAAGACTCATCGTAGAGCCTCTTTACTATCGGATAGAAATTCTCGCAGGCCGGACATTGGAAATCGCTATATTCGACGAGGGTAACTGACGCATTCGCTGAACCAAGCACATGGTCAGCAGCCGCGACAGGAGCCGGTGCCGCCAAATTTAATGGCCGCGCGCCCTTATTCATAGCCACAATAAGACCCCATATAATGAGTGCCAACACGATAATAAAACATGTCCAAAAGAAAATGCGTTTTGTATTCATAGTAAAGTACAGTATATGAGCTTATAACCCCTGCGTCAACGAGACAATCTTGTATCCATGATGTTCAATTTCCGTGAATATTCCGTCAAGGATCGAGCCGGTAATAGTGTCGCCTATATGCATCAAATAGATGTTCCCTGGCGCCAGATTGGACATGATATTATCGTGCACCTGTGCGGGCGTCTCTCCTGTTGGTTCCTCCCAGTCACGCGCATCAATAGTCCAATAGATTGATTCATACCCCGCCCGGAATGCCGCATTGAGAACTCTCTGATCCCTATCTCCATAAGGCGCTCGAAAGTACGGATGAGGCGATGTGCTGGCGGTTTCCTCCAGAACCGCTTCGTTTTGTCCGAGCTCTTGCATGATCTGTTCGTCGGATAATAGCGGCAAATGAGGATGGTCATACGTATGGTTGAATATCTCGTTTCCCAGAGAAGCCATCTTCCTTACCAGTACAGGGTTTGCTTCGATGAATTTTCCAGTCAAGAAGAATGTTCCCTTCACATGATGCTTCGCAAGCACATCCAAGATCTGGTCGGCAGATTGGACACCATCACCACCATCAAATGTGAAGATAACCTGTTTTTTCGTCGTGTCACCACGGACAATTTCCTTGTCTGATACAGGAAAGGCCGGCAGATTCGGTACTGTTATAACCGGCGGCACCGGCGGTCTATAGAACAATAAGGTTGGGCCGAAAATGACCAAACATAAAAGAAGTAAGAAAATCCCCATCCTGACTTCAGTGGAATAGGTTGTCTCCAAAGATTGGCCTATTGAATTATAGTGAATGTTATCGATGTATATAGTATAGCAAAACAGGAGGTCAAGAGCCTTCGCCCTTATCCCCCCCGCTTTGAGCTGATTATTAATTGATCTCTAGAACCCAAAGAGGTGCTTAAAGAATTGCCCAATTGAGCCAAATACCCCACCGCCTTGTCCGCGGCTTTCACCGTTACCTGGCGTATTTCCAGAACCATTCCCTGTTATTGGATGCGCCGGCTGATCGATGACCGATGAAGCTACAACAGCCTGACCAGCCACTGTTCCCTGAACGACTACATAATCGCCGACCGTTATACCAGAGATCGTGCTAGCAACATTACCCTTGGCGACCGTTGCATTGGTCGCATCGATCGTATAGGTCACATTGCTCGAGGTAGTTATGGTCAGACTGTTGCCATTCACAGTCGCTACGGTTCCCGCAACCACCGGCTGACCATTACCCTTGATGATAGGGTTCTGTGTCGGTTGACCATTAGCGCCGGGCATTCTGGTTCCACCAGGTCCGACATATCCCGGTCCGCGCACCATAACCCCGTCACGGATAGATGTGGCAACCATATTCGTGCCTGTCACCGTACCCCTCACCGAGACCGTATCTCCGACGAGCACAACAGCGATCGTACTAGTCGCGTTATTCTTTACGACTGTCGCATTTGTCGCATTTACCGTATACGTGGTCGTAGCTTGATTCGCTCCCGGACCACGACCGTTAACGGTTAAAGTATACCCATTGACCGACACTACTGTGCCGAATATCCCCGGACGCATACCTTGACCACTCGCGCCACGATTACCCATCATTCCTGATCGTCCATTAGCCCAACCATTGCCATTATTCCCGCCTGTAGGCGGATTCGTCTGTGCAAATGCCGGTATTGCCACAACTGAGAGCAAACCCAGCATGGCGACCATTCCTACCAAGTATTTATTTATGTTTTTCATGATTGTTTAAATTAGTAAACGCGATCAAGCTTAAATATTATTAGACTTATAATGTTGATTCTCGACTAAAGGACTACGACATTTATCCTTGCATAGATCGCTGGATATCATACGTCTAACACCAGAATTTGGGTGCGCAAAAAAATCTCCCGCGGCATTAAACACAACAAAAAAGGCTAGTGAGATCATCACCAGCCCTGTCCCGCAACATATTGCATCTTGTCACGATCCTGGCTTCTTTTACGCTTTGTCGCCAGCTCCTTTGGCGAAAAACTTAAGAAAACAGACCAGGATAACGAAGGCAGCGACCAAGCCGATCGCTCCGGACCACCCCAGGAAACCGTACAAGGCTACGGCGTGAATCTTCGATGCCTCGGTGTTGAAGACCAACAGGAAAACCAAAACCGACACTGCCACCGCTATCACACCGACCACGATTCCCACCAGGGACTCTGTCAGAGTGAACGATGCTATGACATTCCACTGATGCGTCTTCCAATCCTTGAAGTCGCTTTTCGCCAACGTAGGTTTTGTTGCCATAAACTCTCTTTCTGTTCCCCTTTTGCAGAGGATTTTGTTTGACTGCGAAAGTGCGACGCACTCTCTCTACTAATATTCAATACCCATTGAGGTCATTAGTCAAAGGGGGTTTTCCACTCCGTCTGGCCAGCGAATCAGAGAGCGTCTTCCCCGACTTCTTCGGTGCGAACACGAATAGCTTCCTCGATGTTGGAGACAAAGATCTTTCCGTCACCGATCCTGCCAGTCCGAGCGGATTTGATTATGACCTTGATGACATCTTCCACCATACTGTCAGGAACGACTGTTTCAACCATAATCTTCGAAACCATGTCCGATGTTTCCGTCACTCCTCGGTAGAATTCCGACTGTCCGACTTGTTGTCCTAGACCCATGACTTCGGTCGTAGTCATACCACCGATACCGATCTCGACGAGCGCCTCTCTCACAGCTTCAAGCTTAAAAGGCTTGATGATCGCTTCGATCTTTTTCATTTGTTAAATATCTTTCTTGGTTTTACCGTTGTCCGATTCAAACACTACAATAAACTCCAGACGAAGTCGAGATACAAACAAACACGGCCAATCTTGACCGTGTTTGTTTTAAAATCAATCCTAATAACTAGGCGCTATAACCAACAGTCACACCAGCCTTGCCGCTCGAATTGAGCACGCTACCTCCATAAGTCCTAGTCGCTGGATTGTAGTACGTGCCATTTCCGTAGTAGTAGACCTGTTGTCCGCCTGACAGATTGTAATATCCCGCGGCGACATAAAAGGCTCCAGTATTGACCTGTATTCCTGTCTGGCTATAGAGGGCCGGCATCAGGACGATGTCTGACTCTTCATTCGGAGCAAATGCAACATAACCAAGCGAAACTCCAGCCGTACCATATTGATTGGTGATGCTTCCGCCATACATCCGGATAGAAGGATCATAGTAAGTGCCATTTCCGTAATATTCGATCTGATGTCCTCCTGCGGATGGTCCACCTCCCATGTAATAATAGCCTGCCACCAAGTAACCGCTGCTATTCACTTGGAACCCGTTCTGATTGAAAAGTTGCGGCATCGTCGCAATAGTCGATGCGTGTACTAATGCTACCGCCCCTACGCCGCTAGCCACTACAAATGCTAATAGCACTACTGTTATATATTTTTTCATGATTTATTTTAGTATTGAATTAATTTAGATTTATAATTTTATTTCTATTTCTGATGGCGTAAAGATTCGACTAGATATTGTCGGCCATGATTTCTGTCTCCGAGTCTAGTGCCGTCTCGACGAGTGAAATATTACAGCGAAGCCATCACGCCTTGCCTTTGAGCGCGCTAATCTCTTTCCCTAATTTCAATATATACGTCTCCAATTTTTGTGTACGCTCCGTAAGCCTAATCTCGAAAGTGTTCGTATGCTCCGCCAGCTTCTCGGCCACCGAAACCATTTCGGTGATATCTTCTATAGCCAACAGAATGATCGGCGGGAACGCTTCCGAACCTGGCCTATCTTGCACGTGGATCTGGCGAGCATTGAGGAGCATGACCTTCCTTCCGATGAATGGGAATTCATGAGTGACTTCGAAACCCTTAAAAAAAGTATTCTTGGGCAAAATATCCTCCAAGAGCTTACGGAGGGCTGGTATATCCCATTGCCCATTTCCCAACCTGTATACTATCTTTCCTTCAGTATCTTTTTCCTCGACTTGGAACATTCGATAGAAAGGCTCATTCGCCGCCATAACTCGCAAATCTTTATCTAAAATTAGTATCGGTTCATGGACAACATCAACGACAGTCTTGATGTATGTCCAGCTATTCTCCCAAACTTGTTCGATCATGTTTATTTTGGTTGTGTCCATATAACACAAAGACGATGACCCGGTAATATCATTGCAATGCAACTATATTCCATAACATCTCGTACGATTAATGTAATCGCCGTTAAATTATTACAACACAATTATGGCTTTAAATATACGTTATTCGATAGCGAATGTGCCATACTGTAATATTGTCCGCTTGGAACCGTCACCTATTATTTACTATGACCAAACTCACCAAACTCCAACAAGCCCTAGAATCGACAAGGTTAACCGTGGCTCACCACGAGTTTGCCAAAAAGCTGACCGCTCACGCATTTTTCAAGACGCATGACCGTCAGACTGGCGAGGATATGGTCCAGACCACTTTCATGAAGACTTGGAGGTATTTGGTCAAAGGTGGAAAGATAGATGTTATGAAAGCTTTCCTATATCACATACTGAACAATCTGATCATCGACGAATACAGGAAACATAAAACAGCCTCCTTGGATTCGTTGGCAGAAAACGGATTCGACCCGGGTGACGACGATTCTGAACATATGATCCATACGCTCGACGGAAAAGCTATCGTCCTTTTGATACAAAGACTCCCTGAAATGTATCGCAAAATCATGCGCATGCGGTTCATCCAAGACCTATCGCTCCAAGAGATGTCGCTCATCACCGGACAAACCAGAAACACTATGGCTGTGCAGGTGCATCGCGGCATCGCCAAGCTGAAGATCCTATACGCCCTGCATCAGCCGATCATCCAATCCTGATCAGATCTTCTCACAATCACAATGCAGAATCCCGTCGGCCGAAGTATAGGTCTCGCAGACCAAGCTTGGCTGCGCCGGTTTTATTTGTTTGTCTTGTTCTGTTCTCATCAGTCTGGTGACGAGCATCACCTAGGATCATTACAACTTATGGATTGTAATGGCCATCTAAGTTAAACGGCAATGTTGTATAGCATTATTAAAATAACATAAATCCCATGTTAACATTCATCGCTGTCGTCCTTATAGCTCTCTGGCTCCTTGGAGTGGTAACCTCATATACGATCGGAGGTTTTATTCACGTGCTTCTAATTGTGGCAATAATAATGATCCTCGTCCGATTGATCAGAGGACAGCGGGTGCTCTAGAAGCGCTCCCTATTTGTTAGCGATAGTATCCTCCGTAACCGTAATTGGGATAATAGTTTGGACTGTAGCTGTAGTAATTATAAGAGTACCCAGGATTGTAATAAGTCGGTTGTGGATAATATCCTCCGGAATAATATTGGTTGTACCCATTGTAGTTATTGCAGCAATTGTTGTTGTATCCGTTGTTATAGTAATTTCCGTAGTTGTTCCCGCCACATCCGTAGTTGCAGCCATTGCTGTATCCATAATTTGAATAGCCATAATTCGGCTGATGGTAATAATTCGACTGGTCGTAATAGCCGTTACTGTTGTAAGAGCTTCCTTGATTGTGATCGTAACCACCACCGTAGCCTCCATACTGCGCAAAGGCCTTGGAAGGTAGCAATAAAGAAACGCCCATAAACATAGCTGCAACGCCAATAAATATTGATTTTTGAAGATTTGTTTGTTTCATAATGTTCAATAATACAACAATCGCTCATCGGTGTCAACACTACATGAACAAGTCTACAGCTTAATCGGCGTCGTAAATACTTCCCTTTTTCTGTATTGATACCAAGCAACGACGGCAGCTGACAACAATAGTATGAGCGCTCCGATATCGCTTGCCACATCTCCTGCGTCACCTATTTCGATGAATATTCCAGCTATCTTTGCCACTAAAGCCGCAGTTACCAAGATCGCCGGAACCATAGAAAAGCCATAACAGTTTCCCCCATTGAAATACCAAAGCAAGCCTATGATCGCCAAAATTATTACCAGTAGCTCATCGAGCTTGAATGAGAGCTGGCTTTCAAGCAAAAACTGTGGGACGAACGATAGAGCCGACAATGTAAGGAGGCTTATGACGATCAAATTTTTTCCTTTGTAGACAACACCGAGTAATGGTTGCATTGTAATGATTTTATATACTATTAAATAGATGGGCTACCTCGTTGTCATTGTTACGAAAATGACCACGAAGTTGGTGCGTGAGGCAAACTACTCTGTAGTTATACCATCAAACTCCTCATTGTCAGCCTCGGCTATTTCTTTGGTCTTGTGGACCATCCCATCACGATGATGTGCTGGTGAATAGATAGTGTACATCTTGAGATCTATCTTGTCTGAAGTGTTGACGATATTATGTTTAGATCCAGCTGGAATGATCAAAGCCATCCCGTCGCTTATCTCATATTCATTTCCATCTATGAATCCTTTTCCCTGCCCCTTCTCAAAGCGAAAGAATTGATCGTTATCCGGATGCACTTCCATACCGATCTCTTCCTTGGGCCGCAAGCTCATCAACACCAACTGGCAATGCTTGGCTGTGTAAAGAACCTTACGGAAATCGTTGTTATCTAAAGTATCTTTCTCTATATTTGAGTGAAATCCTTTCATGGTTTTTGAATAGATTAATATTAAAATTTAGAATCTATAAGACGCACAACTTTTCCCTTTTCGTCGACTTCGACCGTATTCGTGGCATCAATACCATTTCCCTTAAAATGTCTCTCTTCTACATGGGTCTTTCCGCTAGCATCACCAGTCGGCTCTGTAAAACCTGAAGCCTGAAAGCTTCGCTCCATCTCCACAGCACCAGCCTCATGTTGCGCATGCTTCACGATTTGTTCAGGAACATCAGCCACTTTGGCTAGTCCTTTGCTGGCTTCTATGACATTGTCGAATTCTCCTAAGATAGTCACGACTCCAGTCGCATCGTCGATCTTCACATAACGCTGTGCCAGAAAATTCCGACCCTCTTTGGATTTTTTGACATACTCGACTCCCCAAGTAATTTTGGTCTCCTTGTATAGAACTTCAAATAGCTCAGACGCTTCCATAGTTTTTCCAGCCGAAGATTCCGTGACTTCTTCATGCTTGGTATTGGGTGTGTTTTCCAGTAGGCTCGCATCCGCTGCTTCACCACTCCCCATCGAGCCGAAATAGCCAACACCAACAACACCAGCCAATGCGGCCGTCTTTTTGACTTTATTGATCAGTCCGCCTAATTTATTTCGGGACTTTATCTTTGCCTCAGCTTTTACTTCCTGCTCCGACGCATCTTCCAATGGCGGAGTATTCGCAAGTGGGTTTTCTAGGCTCATTTTGGTGTATGTTATCGGTTAATACCTAAATGATACCACGCGGGTGAGCGTTAAATTTCATTGACTCCCATCACCAATCCGTCTCCTTATAATCCTTGAGAAACTTACCCCAAATATGCACGCCGGTATTGGCGCCAGAAATTATTGGGTCGACGATGCGAGCGGCCCCGTCCACGATATCTAGCGGCGGATGGAAACGATGTTCCTCGACTTTGCGGGCGGCGATGTGGGCTGGATCCTCGTCGGTAACCCAGCCGGTATCTACAGCATTCATATGAATTCCGTCAGCGTGGTAGTCAGCGGCCGCTGTGCGCGTCATCATATTGAGCGCGGCTTTGGCCATGTTCGTATGTGGATGTCGGGTGGTTTTGAACTTTCTGTAAAATTGCCCTTCGACTGCAGAGACATTGACGATGTGCTTATCTTTTTCCGGTGTAAGAAGCATAAGCGGTTTTAAACGAGCATTGAGAACGAATGGTGCAACTGCGTTAACGAGCTGAACTTCGAGAAGTTCAACTGAAGAGACTTCGGCCATAGTCATTCTCCAGGAATTATGATCACGAAGATCTACTTGCTGTAAGTCTTGATCCAGCTTCCCTTGAGGAAACAAACCTTTTTGCGCCGCCAGTTCTTCTGGTAAGAGAATTATTTGGGACAAGTCGGCTGAAGACTTTGGCACGGCACCATTAGAGATCTTCACATCTTTCACATCCGCCGAAACGGAAGCGTTTGAATTCCCTTCAGGTAATATGTGATAGCCCCTCAATCCCTCGTAAGCGCCCAATAATTTCTGCGCCTCTTTGGGAAGGTTTGTAATCGGCGCGCGTTCCCCTTCCATCATGTGCTTGTAATAGTCCGGTGGCCGACGAACCGTCTGACATGCGTTGTTCACGATGTAATCCAAACGCGAATGAGTAGAGATGATATGGTGACAAAAAGCTTCCACACTCGGAGTGTGACGCAGATCGAGACCGTATATCTCCAGGCGATTTCCCCATTCTTTGAAATCAGCTTCGGCAGAGTATCGCAATGCCGCATCTTTAGGAAATCGTGTGCACACTATTAGGTGCGATCCAGCGCGAAGAAGTTTGATCCCAGCTTGGTAACCGATTTTGACACGACCGCCGGTAAGAAGAGCAACTCGTCCGCGAAGATCGGCAGTTTCTGTGCGCTTGCCATAATTGAAATCGGCACAAGTCGGACACAACTGATCATAGAAATGATGTATGGTCGAATAATTCTGTTTGCAGATATAACAATTCTGCGGTTCTATGACCTCTCGAAATTCCGGATCACCAACGACTTCTTTCTGCGCAAAATTCGCCGGTGGAAAGACATTAGGTGTCATAAAGACTTTCTCTCTTCGAAGCGCCCGAATACCTGTTTGGTTGAGCCTAGATTGCAGACGCTCCGTCTTTTCCGTCTTCCGTAGGCGCGACTTGGCTTTGACCAGTCTCCGTCGCTCGGCCACGTCGGGACAGAATATCTTCCTGGTGGCCGAAAATAGCTTGGCACGGTCTTCGTCCGAGAGTTTGGCCAGTGCCAGTCTATCTACTGAGGCTTTTTCCAGTATTTCCGTGGCCGCCACAAGCTTCGCGGCCAATTCTTTGTCAGCTTGGTCTTTCATGAAATATTTCGCAGTCTATCAGGTTAGAGGGAGGAAGTCATTGAGAACTGCTTCCTTGATTCAATTCCTCAATAAATATACAGCAAAAAGATCGGCAGTATTTATCTCCTTGATCTTATCCAATTTAATCGATTCTTCGTTATTCTTTTTATTCGCCTCAGAATATGTCAGCGGATAGATAACTTCAATATTGAGACCCAACTCGCTTACGACCTGAATAAATTCCTTTGTTATCAGCGAAGCGTTAACAGACCGTAGAAATCGCATAGCTTCATGATCATCCAAAATTGCAGACTGCCTCGTATTAATACTCTCGTCTGATGCATTTCTCACAAGGTCAAAAATGTACAATAGCCCTCCGTTTTTTAGTGGCTTCATTAATTCTACTATCGCCGTTTTGGGATCGGGAAAATGATGGAACGAATCCTTACATACTACGCAATCGAAATTTCCCGGAACATTCAGGTCATGCACATTTTGAACTTCGAAACGGATTCCATCAGAACCATATCTAGACTTGGCGATTTCAATCAGTTCTTTGCTTCCATCGACAGCAATTATATTCTGCGGTTTAACAAATTTAGAAAGCTCATGAACCAATTGACCTGCTCCACAACAGACCTCAAGTATACGTGAATCAACCGTCAAATGAGCACGCTCGACAACATCGAAGGCGACCATCCTAAAAGTTAAGGTTCTATCATCCTTCCGATTGGCATATTTCACTCCTTCCTCACCGCCTATTACTTCCTCTGGTTCAAGAATTCTCCGTGATAAATCGGTGATAAAACCTTCTCGAGAAAATGTTTGTCTATTCATAGAAAAATGTAATATCAACCTAAACAATCTTTCACATTCTACACCAACCCAAAATCTAGCATCCTTTTGTCGATGTCAGCGGCTTTAACTTTGAATGTAACAGTGTCGCCAAGAGTGAACTTCGTGCCGGATTTCTGGCCGACGATGGAATAGGTCTTCTCGTCAAAGGTATAATAATCTTCACCGAGATTGGAAATGTGGATCATGCCTTCGCACATGGTTTCGATCTCGGCCACATATATCCCCCACTTGGTCACGCCGGTAATGGTACCCTTGAACATCTCCCCGATCCGCTCGCTCATATACTCGACTTGCTTCAGCTTCTTTGAGGCGCGCTCAGCTTCGGCGGCAGAGATTTCGCGGGCAGTGGAAGTTTCGGCGATGTTCTGGAAGACGACCACGTCGCGATCGCCGAATTTTTCATTATTCAAATGCTTGGCCAAAACTCGATGAACCAAGAGATCTGGGTAGCGGCGGATGGGCGACGTGAAATGTGTATAGAAACTGAAACCCAAACCAAAGTGGCCGATATTCTTGGTGGAATATACGGCTTTCTGCATGGATCTGATGGCGGCTGTCCGGATGAGCGATTCGTGTGGCGTATCTTCGATCTGATCGAGAAGATCGTTCAGGCTATGACCTGTCACTACCCCATCATGAGTCTTCAATGTGTACCCTAAGGCTTTGACGAATGTGGCCAGGTTCATGATCTTGTCTTTGTCCGGGACATCGTGAATGCGATATATGGCCCCAGTGTCGCGGGTGCCTTTCTTCTTTATAGAATCAAAGATGAATTTGGCTACTTCGCGATTGGCGAGCAACATGAACTCTTCGACAAGTTTATGAGTATCCAAGTGTAGAGATTTGACGATGCCGACGGGCTTCCCCGTCTGGTCCAGCCGGAATTTTATCTCATCCTGTTCGAACTCGACGGCGCCTTGGGAGGTTTTTTCTTTCCTTAGGATCTTGGCCAATCTATCGAGGTCGACAAAAGCCTCGCGATATTTCATTCCCGCTTCTGCCGAGGCTGTCGTCTGAATATTATTAGAATATTTCACTACCAAAGACGCATTACCGTCGATAACAGCTTGAGCTGTCTCATAAGTGAAGCGATGAGTCGAATTCATAACCGTCTTTCCGAACCAACGAGAATGAACCCGGGCATTCTTATCCATAGTGAAGATCGTCGAAAATGAGAGCTTGTCTTCATTGGGATTCAGACTGCAAACGTCATTAGAAAGCACCTCCGGAAGCATTGGTATCGTTCGATCAACCAGATATATCGAGCAACCGCGTTTGACAGCTTCTTTGTCTAAAGATGTTCCTTCACGAACATAATGGGAGACGTCGGCGATGTGTACGCCTATCTCGAATAATCCATCAGGCAGTTTCTTTATGGAAATGGCATCGTCGAAGTCCTTGGCATCGAATGGGTCTATGGTGAATGTTGGCGTACCTCTCACGTCACGACGCTTGGCGATCTCTTCGGCTGAAATAGATTTGTTCGCTCCTAATTCTTTGGCTTCCTTCTCAACATTCACCGGAAAGCCTACTTCAAATCCACTTTCCAAGACGATAGATTCCATCTCCACATTGTTATTCCCCTTTGCGCCGATGATCCTCTCTACTCGTCCTTCCGGCATATCTGCTGGATCGATCCATTCGAGAAGTTTTACAAAAACTTTCTGATCAGCCTTGAGACCTGCGGAATTTTGTTCAGAGATAAAGATGTTCGTGTACATCTTTCTATCGTCAGGAATGACTAGACAACGTCCATCGTCTTCAATAGCGACCGTCCCAACGAATGATTCCCTGGCACGTTCGACGACTTTCACTACTTTGCCTGTCTTTTCTGTTTTGCCTCTGCTATGCGATGTACCAACCGCCACTTCGACTTTGTCTCCATCCAAAGCCGTATTCAAAAAGCCAGGTTCTATGTATATGGAATCCTTCTTCGGATCAGCATCATCTATATAACCCGCCCCCTTGGCAGTCGTCGAAACACGGCCGATTATCACGGTTTTCTTTGATTTTTGTTTATTCACAGGTTAAATATAGCATAAGTTAGAACTATGGTGAGCGGTTTTAGCGTCAAAGAGAAAAACAACCGCCCTATTGCATGCTGCAATCTGGCGGTAATTAGACGACGAGAATATCGATTACGTTTGGCTCATTAAACTTACACGATATCTGAACAGTATCATGAGCCTGTGTAGCTTCTAGGATATATCGACACTCGGATTCATAATCACAAGTAACGTCGTACCCCGCTTCTCGAAGATAACGTCTGATCGTTTCTTTTACTATCTCGAACGATGCACAATCGTTCGAGCGCAGTTTAAAGTGACTGTAGGTTTCCGACTTTAACTTCACGCCTTGAATTTCTCGACGTTCACCGGTGGGAATTTCTCGGGGTAGATTACTCTGCCAACCAAGCAGTGCTTCTAATGACACAATCCCGGATTGGACTGATTCGCACTGCAGTTCGCTGATCAAAAATTGCTGTAGCGACAAATCGGCTGTATCCATTATCATTCACCATCCTTTCCACATTCAAAGATATGGCTTCCGGTTTGTTGTGTCAAGAGTTCGGAACCGAAAAGTTAAGATACATCTAAATTATCTTTTTAATCCCTTCCACCAGTTCATCTTTTCCAGTTACACCCAAGAATTCATTGACTTCCTTGCCATTCACAAATATCTTCATACAGGGAATGCTTCTGATCTGGAACGACTGAGCTAGCACCTTATTTTGCGACTCATCTATGTCGATCTTCACTATCTTGGCTTTCTGACCGAGCTCTTTCGCTATATCCTCGAGCACCGGACCCATCATTAGGCACGGCCCGCACCACGTAGCCCAAAAATCTACTAGGACCGGAACCTTTGATTTGATCACCTCTTTTTCGAACTGATCGGCGCTGATGTTTATGATTTCTGACATACTTTATAAACTGATATTTTAGTAAATTCTAATGCCCTTCCGCCTGCCACTCCTTTATGGTCTGACTAGGATACACCAGCTGCAGCACATTTAATGTTAAGTTGTCCCTCACCCACCAGAGCGCGCCCAATTCAAATACGACGATAAGGACGATAACGACCCAAACTTTGGAAAAACGGGCGATGAGGAAGCCCAAGGCCATCATTCCAACATCACAGACAGAATTCAATATAGAATCACCAGTATAGCCGAGGGCAATAGTTGCGGAGCGATAGCGGTCGATGATGATCGGAGAGTTTTCCAGCAATTCCCAACCACCCTCTATGAGTAACGCTATCAAGAACCACCATTTCCGCGGAAACTTATCTTGAAGACGCTTTGGTAACTTACTCCAAATAAAATACAAGAAACCGTAAAACAGCATTCCATGGATGATATGCGAGAACGAATAGACATCGGCCACACGCTGTGAAGTCTCGTTGCCCCAGATATTGTTATCCCACCAGCCGAAGTATCCATCGGGACCGAGCGGTGAACGGCCAGAAAGGTATTCTACAAGGCCGACAAATGCAAAAACTATGATCGCGCTTAGGATAATAAACCGGTACTTTTTTATAAAAGACCAGGAACTATAAATGATTTTCATGGGAACATTGTACCATTTGTTGTTACTCGTGATGGTACTTGCCATTGTTCAATATTGAAAACGCTCTGTATATTTGTTCCACAATAAGAAGCCTCACTAATTGATGAGGTAATGTGAGCTTGGACAAACTCAAGACGTATTGTGCGGATGCCTTTAATTCATCGCTCACACCAAATGCGCCGCCGATAATGATAACCAACCTGTGAACGGAGCTATTAAGTTGCTTTTGAATAAAGCCCGCCAGGTCTTTGGTTTCTATCTCCTTTCCCTTCTCATCCAAAACAACAATGACGTCTTTTGCATCGAGATGCTTTGCAATCTCCTTGCTTTCTTTAGCGATATCACTCGAAGGTATAACTAACCATTCGATATGAGAAAATTTGGAAATTCTTTGAGTAAAATCATTTATCGACTCATCGAGGCTCGAATCGTTTTTCTTGCCCACAGTTATGATACGTATTTTCATTTGAGATAATTACTAGGTTAGGTTAATTCTTTCGTAACAGTTATGCAAGCTTAATTTTTTTCTAAAACAACCGCTTTACCATAAGCCACTACTATGCGCTCAAATACCACAATTATTCATTACCTCAATGAAAGCATCCTCCGTCTCTGGAGTGATGACGTTAAAGAAATCTGTCATAAAATTATCCATTCTCGTATCTAGAACATAATGCTCCTTGGCATAATACAGATGTTTTTTTGTAAATATCTCACTGCCGCTCATTCCAAAGTAATTTTTTAATTGTGACATACGCTCGACAAGTTCCATCGGGTTATTCAAATAATACAGGATGGCTTCTTTGACAATCTCAGCTGTCACATCTTCTTCAGGATTTTGTTTCTTAAAGTATTCCAAAAGGGGTCCTACCCGCTCTTGTGAGATGTTCAATTGCTTCAGATCGAAACCTCGTCTCACATACACCCCAGCCGCCAAACTATGAATCTTTCTGACCGAATGACCCTTTTCGTGCGCTTCAATCGTATTCACCTGTTCGATCCCATGCTCGCCAAAGATGCCAGGAATGCGCCACAAGATATCCATATTTTCTCGTACGTCCTCAAGGCCGCTTGCGCTCGGCATCTCGCCTGAATATGTTACGGGAGTACTTGCCGATGCAAGGGAAATACGTAATTCCATTATACGTTCAATGTCTTGTAGTGACGGCGCGTCTTCAAGATATATGTCATATTTTTTGTCCAAATACAAAAGACGAGCTAATTGTTCATGAATTTTCTGGTCACTCAAACGTCCAAGCATGAGCAACGTCTTGTCCCCCGAGTAATTTGCATTGATTTCGACTTGTTCGTTCGAAACAGCTGCACGCACATGTTCAGGACCCAACATCTCTCCATCGAACAATCTTTGAAATACTTCATTGACTCTAGTATTGATCATTTCCGATAATTTTCGCAGTATCCCCTGTTCGACAGTTTCCTCCGAATCCTTTTCCCAATCCGTGATCCATTCATGCTCGATCGCTGATGATAAATTCTTACGAGCACTCTTTACTTTTTTAACATCCAAATCAGGACTTTCCAAAAAGCTTAAAAAGCCATCAACTTCTTTTCTAAATTGTTCTATCTTTGTTTCCTGTCCATCTTTGTCCTCTTGTTGAACATCGGCACTTGCTTCGATTGGTTTATTCAATTCATGGGACACAAAATGATTTGATTCATTCATATAGAAAGTCTATCAGGTTAATGCTGAATAGTCATCGCAACGCACTGTCATAAAACCCGTCCTGCCACGGCTCCATAGCTATGGATACGCAAAAGCATTGGAATATGATCAGATCTCTATAGTTAGATATTTCGATCCCTGTAATGGAATTGGGCTCTGAACGGCTATATATCGACAGAACCTTTTTACGGACCCGAAATGTCTGATAACGGCCACTATTCCGAATAGAATGCTGTCACCTAAACAATAAACACGTGAAAGATAAACAAACGATACTCATTATTGAGGACGAGAAAAGCCTCCGCGGCGCCCTCGTAGACATTTTGCGTCTCAAGGATTTTGCACCCATAGAAGCCCGGAACGGCAAAGAAGGCCTGCGGATGGCTCTTTCCAAACACCCACAACTGATTTTGCTGGACCTTATCATGCCTGAAATGGACGGGATGACCACTTTGAAAAAGATACGAGAAGACTCTTGGGGCAAGGACGTACCAATCATCATCCTGACCAACCTAAGCGCGACGAACGATCAAGCCGTAACCGATGCTCTGACTCACACTTCGACCTATTTTCTGATCAAATCAGACTGGAAACTCCGCGATATCGTAAATAAAATAGAGGAGATTCTAGGTAATTGAAATTAATACGAATATGAACAAAAAAACCTTCACTTCCCCATCTGATGACATTATTCTTAACCTGAAGGTTTTGGCTGAAGAAAAAGAAAGTGCTAGAAAAAAATTGGTAGTAACGGCGGCTAAGCTGGCGGCTACCGCCAAAAAACTTGCGGCTACCGCGGCCAAGCTGGCTGTAGTCGCGGAGGAGAGAGAAAGCGTCAGGCAAAAATTAGTCATAACCGCAGAAGAAAAAGAGAGCGTTCGAAGAAAACTTGTTGTCACGGCCACACAGCTGGCTGTAGTAGCGGAAGAGAAAGAGAGCGTCAGACGAAAACTTGTCGTGACTGCCAAAAATCTCGAGATATCGCACAAGACTCTGGAAGCCAAGGTCCTCGAAAGGACAAAAAGCTTGGAAGTCGTCAGAGCCAAAGAAGGAGCTATCCTCCTATCTATCGGCGACGGACTCATTGCGACGGACCAGAACGGTAAGATTATTCTCATAAATGAGACTGCGGAAAGGCTGCTCGGGAAGAAAAAGGAAGAAGTGATCGGAAAGAATTATTCCGAGATAATACTGCTCGCCGATGAAAAAGGAACGCCAGTTCGACCAGAGGACCACCCGGTGAATTTAGCCCTCACAAGAGGCACGAAAACTACTGGTACGACATATTACAATATGAGAAAAGATGATTCTATATTCCCAGTCTCTATCACGGTAACCCCAGTAGTTCTCGGGGGAAAAGTCGTTGGAACCATCAAGGTCTTCCGGGACATCACCTATGAACGCGAGATCGACAAGGCCAAGACAGAATTCGTTTCATTGGCTTCTCACCAGCTCCGGACTCCCCTTTCCACAGTTAACTGGTATGCGGAGATGCTCCTCGAAGGAGACGTTGGCGAATTGAATAGCAAACAAAGAAATTATCTCGACGAAGTCTATCGCAGCAATAGGCGCATGGTTGAGCTGGTCAACGCTCTGTTGGACGTTTCCAGTCTAGAGCTCGGGACTTTCGTCATCGAACCGATGTCGACTGATATATGCAAACTGGCTAGGAATGTCATACATGAACAAAAACCTCAGATCGAGGCCAGAAAGATCCAATTCCGTTTCTCCTGTTATAAGGAGAAATCGATGATGAGGGCAGATCCAAAGCTGCTCCGCATGGTCATGCAGAATCTGCTTTCGAATTCTGTGAAATATACACCTATAGGAGGCAAAGTTGCATTATCTATAACCTTGGCGGACAAAAAACATATACAGATAGAAGTCTCCGACACCGGCTACGGCATCCCAAGAAAGCAGCATGGCAAAATTTTCACCAAGCTATTCCGGGCAGACAATGTCAGAGAGAAGGACACTGACGGAACCGGTCTAGGTCTCTATATAGTCAAATCAGTCGTAGAGCAATCTGGGGGAAAGATCTGGTTCGAATCGCCGCACGAGAATCGAGGCACATCTTTCTATGTGACATTACCAATCAGGGGCGTAACCGAAAACCAAAGATGAAAATGAAAACAACAAAAAAGAAAACTGCCATCGCCAGCAAAAAGTCTCTCATCATCAAGAAGAAGACTATTCTCGTCATAGAGGATGAGCGCCCGCTCCTGGCCGTCGTCGATGCTAAGCTCAAGAAGAATGGCTTTGGTGTCATCGCCGCTCGGAGCGTCGACCAAGTATTCAATGCCAATCTCGAAGAAAATGGCTTGGGCATCATCAGCGTGAAAGATATCAAAGAAGCCTTCGACTATTTGAATGATCTGGAACAGATCGACGCTATATGGCTCGACCACAACCTTCTCGGCAAAGAGAACGGTCTCGATTTGGTGAAGAAAATTAAAGCCAATGGGGGCCGCTGGAAGAACATCCCCATCTTCGTGGTGTCGAATACCGAAGGTCAAAAAACTATCAATTCATATGTAGATTTGGGAATCAGCAAATACTACGTAAAGAGCAACCATCGCCTAGATGAGATCATAAGCGATATAAAGACTTCGTTGAGATAATAGAGGGCCGAGCTATTAGTGCTCGGGAGCCGCTTCCCACTTCGGCCTCATCTCTTTGCTCCACTTCTTGGGATCTTCGTTATGCATCTTTTCCATATCCTTTGCCACATCGGGATGATTTTCTTTGACATGTTCCGTCATGGTCTTGACCATCTCATCCCACGATCCGGCTTGTAATCTCTCGTCACAAACGCCCCCCAACTCTTTACAAGTCATTGTTTTCATATGTTTTTATGTTAGCTGCTGATAATAGTTCGCCAATTCATCTGTTCGGAACTTTGGCATACACTCTATACTTTGTCGTCACTGAATTCGGTGCATCCTTTGGGAACGATGCTTCGTATAGATTTCTGATGACTACATTACAGGATGCGGATATCTTTTTCTTTATTTCCACGATAGGTTTCGTGCTAATAACGATTTTGGCGATCATATGTTTCATCATGGCTATCAGGATCCTTTCCAAGATGAGCAAGCTGGCCGACAGAACTATCGCGCAAAGCGATTCGATGATCAAGGAGGTCAACGATATGTTTCACCAGACCAAAGCAGCGCTATCCGGAATATGGCTTTTTGCAAAATTGTTCCCGCGTTTCTTTTCAAGAAAAAACAAATGACGTCGAAATTATCAATCCTAATCTATAAACAAATATGCATCACCATAGACATTCATACGAGCGAGAGGGGTGTGGTAGCGAAGGAGGCCTCAAGAAGGGACTGGTCATAGCGGCTGTCGCCACAGGAGCGGCATACCTTCTCTTCAAGACGGACAAAGGATACGAGATCCGCCAAAAGATCAAAGGTGCCGCAAAAAAGATGAAAGATAAGGCCATTGAGGTAAAAGAAAAGATGCAAAGCAGCGGTGAGGAACTAGCTGAAACAGCCAAGGAGATATCCGAAGGCCTCTCCTCGTTACTGAAAGAAAAACGTGATCAGATAATGAAACTGGATCGGGATGACATAGATGGCCTCCTCGACCGATTGAGGGAGAGGTGGGAGGAAACGAAGGATGACATTGAAGAGACTATCGGGTCTTGAAATATCGCATCAACGATTCTATGGCAGCTGAAGTGTTCAGAAAAACATTGAGTCGAGCCGGGTCTTTATGCAAGCGATATCCGTCAATATCAGCCCGATCCATCATTACATAAGTCGGCGTGTACTGCAGGTAAAAATCTGTACCTACGCCGCACAACATTTTGAATCCTTGACTGACGAGATAATCTCGACGAGGATCATTCGGTTTGAAGACTTGGCCGAAAGGACCGACAAAGATTTCCGTAGGTCCAACTATGCTCTCAACTTCGTTCCTCCATTGTTCAGTGTCTTTTTTCAGTTCATCCAGTGTGATCGTGCCATTCTGGAATATATCATCATGACCATAACTATGACTCGCGAACTGCCAACCTGTTCCCTCTAGCCGCTCGATGACTCGCTTCGCACTTTCAATCTCAGTTGCGCGATCAGGCGACGATAGTTGCGTACGATAACCGAGAATGCCTTCAAAACCAGTCACTGCAATAGTCCCTTTTACGCCATCAATCGAAAAATCCGGATGCATTTTTACAAAATCATCGAGTATCGGGACCACATCACCGTCGCGAGTGATGACTTTAGATCCTTGAGGAGTATTCACCTCCGTAGCAACATCGCCATGTTGATCTATAACGAGCTTATCGGCAAAACCACGTCCCGACATCGCAGAATAATAATTGAGGTCATCTAATGAAATGATGAGCGGTCTTTTACCCTTTGGAATATATAGGTCGGATCGCATGACTTTTCCAGTCGCATCTGATGTATAGAGAGAACGAAGATCGACAAGGACAAAATCATCTTTATAAAGCTCATCGATGAAATCGACGAACTCTTGCTTCGTGATCATATAATCTTCATACATTTTTCCTCTTGCATCATTTTTAAATGCCTGATCAGGATAAATCACAAGGCTATGGAAGAAGACATGCCAGATCGGGCCAGTATATTTTATCCTCCCAGCAGAGAACGACGGCATTGCAACAACTGGTGATGAGCTCGAACTATTTCCTCCCCTGCCAACCACATTCTGTACAGCCAACATAATTATCAAAGCGGTAGTGATGATACCGACCGCACCAATCACACGCCGTGCGATACGAGACTCTTCATTTACTTTGATCTTATTCATTTCTGACGTATAGCTATTTGATACCCCATAGTCGTAACCCAAACCCTAGTACCAGATACCATTTATCCTTACCGCTTGTACAGTAGTTACGCTATTAGCATTATCTTGAATCTTGATCTCCACGTGATCAGCGTCCTTGATCGTCCACGTGGCTTTCGAGGAGGTCAGGACTTGCGAAGTTAGAGAGCCTGCTATCAGCTTCCCACTCGCTTTCATAAGATCCGCCAGCTGCGCGTCCGACACATTCTGAATTTGCTTCATCTGCTGCGGAGAAAGCAAGGCGACCGCATATTTCCTGAATCCTGCAACATCACCAACATTAAGGATAGTCGCTACTTCTATATTTGCCTTCACGATCTGAGCCTTGTCATCTTCAGTTATACCTGTACCTATCATCTTTGCAGACCAGGATAATTTGGCGGCCTGAGCAACCGGAGTGACTGAAGGACTGGCCACATTCGCTGACTTTGAAGCGTAATGAACTATGATATATGCCCCGGCGATCAACATGAGTAAGACTAGTGTGATGATCAGCCACATAAATGGGCGCTTTGAAGCAACGGTGGTTGCACGTGCTACAGGAGTGGGTCCGTTAAAACTAGCCATCGCTGCTTCAATATCAACAGAAGACCATCCGGACGTTACGAGACTACTCTTTACAGACTGAATGTCTACGCCGCTTGATACCTGTTGATTTATATAATCGAGCAATTGTGGATTTGCCATATTCAAATATTATTTAATTAACCACGTAATAAATAGGACTATTTTCACTTAATTAGTATAACAAAGCTTACCATGTTTGACTCTCAAATCGGAATTGATTTATCCAAATGTGAATGTGTAAACCTTCGCGCCAGGCTTATTGAAGATGATATCTATGCGGTGCTGACCTAGATTCGGGTTTGAATATAGGTGATAGAGCCGCGACGCATCGATCGTCAACGTACCATTAACAACATCGCTTCCCTCCCAAATGGCCGGGATCGGATGGCCATCTATTTGAATGGTGGCAGTGATCGGCGTGCCGTCGAGCGTCGTCGCGATCAAATACATATTAGTTGCCGTGAACTCATAGGAAAGATTTGCTCCAACGGCTTTCTCTTGTGCGTATTCCTGGTCTATACGCCACGATCCTCCAAGATAGAACTGATTTGGTGCCAATCGGTCAGGTGTTTGATAGACATTATCACCAACAATCATTGGAGTGCCGTTACCGAAATATTCGTTTCGTATAGCACCAAAATATGTTTCAGTGCTTTCGGTCTTGACGGTGTAATCAGGCATGGTCGAAGTACCAGTATCAATGGTCCCGTTCTGGCCCAGCAACTGAAGCCGATCATTCAAGAGCTTGACGATCTCTGACTCGACCAGAGCGTCGCCACCTTCGCCAACCTTGTCATATACGACGTTGCCGTGGATGTCTATGAGATACTTGTGCGGCCAGTATTCATTACGATAAGCGTTCCATGTGCCGTACTTATTATCAAGCACGATCGGGAATGTCAGGCCGAATTGTTTGGCGGCAGCCGTCACATTGGCGATGTCTTTCTCAAAAGCGAACTCGGGCGTGTGAATAGCTACGACTTCCAAACCCTGATTCCCATACTTATTCCACCAATTCTCGAGGTATGGAAAAGTGCGCTCACAATTGATACAGGAATAGTCTATGAAATCTATGAGAATGACTTTCTTGCCGATGAAATCGGCTAGCTTGAACGGTGCACTGTTGACGAATCCAGCCGGATCGACGATCTCGACATAATGCCCTTCGTTCTGTTCTTGCTGCGACGAAGAGAGACTGGTACGCGAAATCTGATTAAGGGATTGGTGGATCGATTGCTCAAGCGTCGTCACGTCGAAGAAGCCGCTACTCAAAATGCCGGCTTCTATCTGTTTATCCCAGCCGAAGACAATGCATATAGACACAACAATAAATAGGACGCCCAAGGACTTCTTGAACCAACCATTAGGATTAGTTGCCCATTCCAACCGGTTGACTAACCTTTGGCCGACATAGGCGATGAGAAGAAGCGACAGTGACAGTCCCACGATATAAGCGAGCAAATCAACGATACCCCTGCCGAACGATTGTGGCAAAACCGTGGCCAGAATAACGAAGAAAGTCGGTGAGCACGTAGTAAAAACCGGCCCAAGCGCGGAACCGACAATGATGTCTCCCCACCAATAGCTACGGCTCTCATAGCCCTTGGCCACCCAGGACTCCGGCTTGTTATGGCCGGGCAATTTGAGCACGATTTTGGCCCAAGTGATCGGAAAGAGTAACGTCAGACCAAAAATAATAAGGATGACTGCCGAAACATATGACCAGAATGTAGGCGAAGTACCGATAAGCGCAGTTGAGCCTTTGAGTAGAAGAGTGAAGATGAAAACCGAGACGGCCAATGAGACTATGATGACCAATGGGCGCCTCCGATTTCCTGCTTCCGCCACAGCACCGCCCAAGGTTACCGGCAAGAGTGGCAACACGCAAGGGGCCAAAACTGTGAGTACGCCGGCAATAAACGAAACTACGAGTAGAGTCATACATGTATTATACCAGTGACTTGACTATTTCGGCGCAAGAGACGACTTAAGATGGTCATTTTTCGTGGGTGCCTAACGGGATTCGAAGCTTACAGCTTCAGTACACCTTTCGCATTTTCTCAAAGCTCGCGACGCTCGCTTCTCGAAAATATGCTCAAGGTCTTCGAATCCTGTCCGCAAGTCGCATTTGCGACTTGCTTAGTCACCCACTTAAAAATCCGCTCGCGCGGATTTTATCGTGGGTGCCTAACGGGATTCGAACCCGTACTGGAGGTTCCACAAACCTCAGTGCTAACCATTACACCATAGGCACCATATAGCTCATTCCGCTGACTGTTTTAGTTATAAGTCGGCGCAGACTCATTTATACCAGATTTATGGTTAGTAAGTCGAGCGAGAGCATATAACAACGAGGAGAGACGATTCAGGAATGAGAGAGTGGCGGGCTCGATCATGAACTCTTTTTGCTCCATTCCAGCCACGACCCGGCGCTCGGCTTTGCGGGCTAGAGTACGCGAAACGTCCAGCATTGCAGCCAATTCAGTGCCACCGGAGACAAAGAAGGTTTTGATGGGCGGCAGTTCCTTTTCTATTGCATCTATAAGATCTTCCATCTCGCTAGTCCGGCTTTGGCTCACCCGCTTATCTGCTCCGGCGATCTCGGCTTGAACAGAAAAGAGATTGTTCTGAACGGCACCGATGACTTCCGAGAGATTGGAGCCTACGTCATCGAAACGCACTGGTAATTTCCAAGATATCGTTGCGGATTTGACTTTGACCAATCCCAGAAATGAATTGAGCTCATCCAAAGCACCCAGAGACTCGGTCTGACAGGAGCTTTTCGACTTTCGATCGCCAGACTTTGAATTGAAATCAGCGGTTGTTCCGTTATCCCCTTTTCTGGTGTATAACATAAGATAAGTATAAGGTATTAAGTATAAAGAATGAAGTATGAAAATTCTTTCTGCAAAATTTTTCGATAGACCAACAGTTGAAGTGGCGCACGGTCTCATCGGTTGCCACTTGGTCAGAAAACGTGGGTCAAAAATCAAACGCTATCTGATAACCGAAACAGAAGCTTACGATGGGCCAAAAGATCTGGCTTGTCACGCCTCAAAGGGCCGGACCAAAAGGACGGAGGTACTCTTTGGTAAGCCTGGACTGATCTACATCTATTTCACATACGGTATGCACTGGCTCATGAATTTCGTCGCAGGACCTGAAGGTTATCCGGCTGGTGTGCTTATTCGCGGCATTCAAGATTCGACTGGCGAAGCGACCAATGGACCAGCAAGAATCACCAAGAAGCTTGGTCTCGATGGCAGGCTTCACGGAAAAGAATCCGGCAAAGCAACAGGCTTATGGGTAGAAGCTGGTGAGCAAATTCAATCTCGACGCATCAAGCGTGCACATCGTGTCGGTGTCGACTACGCCGGACCAATCTGGTCAAAAAGGAAGTGGCGATTTATACTTAAAGCATGAAAAACTTCATCAAAGAGTTCCAGGTGTTCATTATCAAAGGCAGTGTCGTAGAACTAGCCATAGGTGTAGTAGTCGGCGTCGCTTTCAACGCAGTCGTGAATTCCCTGGTCAAGGATATAGTCCTCGGCCTGATCGCGAATATTTTCGGACAACCGGATTTCAGTGCCCTGGCTTGGGGTGCGGTCAAATGGGGTTCTTTTCTGAATAATTTGCTGAACCTATTGATAGTCGGCCTTTCGATTTTTGTGGTCATCAAACTGGTCAACAGATTGACTGGCAGCAAGTTTGGTGAACCAACACCAGTTATCGAAAAGAAATAACTAAATATCTCGGGACTCGAAAATATGCTCGACCTTTTCGATTCCTGGCCGCAGGCTCTCAAGCGCACGCTTGGGGGCACAAATTCGCTCCGCTCAATTTGTGCCCCCACCAGGAATCGAACCTGGACCACGAACTTCGGAGGCTCGTGTTCTATCCATTAAACTATGGGAGCTGGATCGCTCGTTCTGTGCGCCGTCTGGGACAACGTTGGAACCTTTCTGGCATTAAACACTGTTAAAAACATCTAATTTATGAGAATATAGTACCATGAATACAATTGAAGGGTCGGATATAGATATTAAACAGGAGGAAG